>Ga0335081_10000456_pt1 | contig 71745 bp, 69 predicted proteins | sample Lox_Sample_35_FD_206713 | JGI IMG/M metagenome (GOLD analysis project Ga0335081, IMG submission 206713) | Soil microbial communities from Loxahatchee National Wildlife Refuge, Florida, United States - Lox_Sample_3.5 | ecosystem: Environmental > Terrestrial > Soil > Wetlands | place: USA...
CGGTATAGCGGGACACCGCGATGTCGCCGAAGCGCACGCCGGCGAGCCGCATGAAGAACATGCCGAGCCGGTCGGGCAGCTTATCCTTGCCGTAAGGAGTGACCGACAGAAGGCACGGTGCGCGCGCGTTGGGCCCGCGGAACACATTCGACATGAGGATCGCGCCGTCGCGCATTCTGACCGCCACGTCGCGCTCGAACAGGACCCCTTCGGCGATCGTCGTCGCTTCCATACGCGAAAGCTTAGGAAAAGACCGCGCGCCGCGACAATCCTGCTCCGCGACGCGGCACTGTCTGTTCCCGCCGGCACTTCCAATCCCTGCACCGGTTTAGGGGGCGCAGGACAAGTCGCCGCCGGCGATGAGTGCCTCCTCGGAGACGAGCCGACGTGCCCGGAGTGTTACCGGCACGACGCTAGAGCTATTCGGGGCGCTACCGCCTTCGCTCGTCGATAATTGTGTCGTGGTGGCCGGAGCGGCCGCGCTCGTCTGTGCGGGCGCATGAGCCGTGCCGACGATGAGAACAACGCAACTCGCGAAAAGCGCACGATGCAAATGCCGGCTCTCCTGCCGCACGCCGCGCTTGGTGTTCGTTGTGAACCCTTGGTCCGATAATAGTTTCGTCGATTGTGCGCCTAGGTGGCGCAAGCGCGGGTACATACTCGGCTCACGAGCGAGAAGCACTGGTCGATGAACCGCTTAGGCGCTCATCGAGAGTCATAGCGGAAGCCCAGCTTCAGGCCGACCTGATAGTACTCGATGCGCCCGTCGCGGATGCGGCCGCGCACTTCCGTTACCTCGAACCAATCGAGATTTCGCAGGCTTTTCGAGGCCGTAACGACGGCATTGCGAATGGCATCGTCCACATTCGTTTCCGAGGTGCCAACGATCTCGGTCACGCTATAGACATTGGCGGTCATGGCGTCCTCCTCGCCGAGCGAACATCGGGAGTGGCTGCTCTGTCCGCACTGACAAGCCCGGTTAGTCCGCTCTGAAAGCGCTGCCATTGTGGTCCGTGTTGATTGACAGCGTGCGCAGTCGGCCTACCATACTTGCGCGTCTCGCAATCGCATCCTCGGAGGTGGAAATGATCTTCCACGCATCTGTACCGGCGGACGATCCCGAAAAGGTGGCGCGGGTATTGGGTGAGCTGCTCGGCGGCGGGTCGAGCCCCTTCCACGTCGGCCGTCACAGCTTCATGGCCCGAGGCGGTGCCGACGACGAACACAGAACAGGAATTGAGGTCTATCCGCGAGACGAGGTGATGATGCCTGGCATCGGGGAGGACGAGATGGTCCGCCAGGCCCATCTTGAAAATCCCCCGCGGTATGGATGCTTCCATCTCGCGGTCGCAACCAAACTCTCGAAGGAAGAGGTCATCGCGATTGGCAAGCGAGAGGGCTGGCGCGTTCTCCACTGCAGCCGAGGCCGCTTCGACGTGGTCGAGTTTTGGCTCGAAAACAGCCTGATGATCGAATTCCTCACGCCGGAGATGCAGGCCCAATACAAGGCGCTCATGACCAGCATGCACAATCGGCCGACCATCGCTCCGGCTGCATAAACCGAGGTCGGTGATCGAACTGCGAGTTGGGCTAACCCGGTCTGTCCACGAGCGAAGCGGCTAGATTGCCGCGCCTGAGTTCTTTGCGGTACTGCCATTCCAACGCTGGCTCTGGCGTTTCGATGAACTGCACCGCGCCCCCGGCAAGCAGCGCCACAGGAACCCCGTCACGGTAGAGGACGCGGTTTCCCGTAAGCGCCGGAAGCCTGGCCCCCGGGGTCAGAATACCGATGAGGTTGAGCGGATCGGCTCCTGAAACCGACAAAAGCGCGTCTTCTTGCGTCTTCCGCCTCGCCTCGCGCAGCGCCCCGATTGCCTCCGGCACGGCGAACTGCTCACCGGTAAAGCCAGCGACAAATCGGCCGCCGCGAATTTCGCCACGGGCCTCGAGCCGGCGATAGACGCGGAGAAGATCGCGCCACGGCGGAAGCCAGGATGCCTCGCGTGCGAGCATGCGCCAGAACACGATGCCGTATCGGCGCAGCAGCGCGCGTGCGACGTGCTCGCAAGATGTGTCATCCGACTTCGTGGTGCCGGTTTGCCGTACTGCAAGCGCCCACCGGCCAGCGTCCTCCATGCCGAAAGCGACGGTACGCCGACCGCGTGCGCCCCGCCGCCGGTCGGCCGGCAAAGTGAGAGCGCGCAGGCCTCCGAAGCTGTCCGACGTCGCGAGGCCGAGCGCAACCAGCTCGGCCAAGGCATTCTCGAGCTCGGGACGCAGCAACTGTGTGCCCTCCGCGAGTTCGTCGAAGAACGAAGCTCCGTGTGCGCGAATGAATTCGAGCACCGCCCGTGCGCGCGTGCCCGGCTCGATCGCGTCGCCGCCCGCGAGCAGGCCCATCCAGAGCGGCAGCATCCGGCGCGGCAGCAACGCGATCGGCGTGGCCCGTACCGGCGCCAGCGCGCGCGACGCATCCGACGAACGATCCGGGCGCAATCTTGCCCAGGCGATGCGGCCGGAGAGACAGAGATCGTCGAGCCAGCGCGGTTCGTAGCCCGCAATGCGCGCCGGCAGAATCTCGCTCTCCCACGCGCCCGCCGGTGCCTCGAACCCTTCGAGCTGTCCCAGAACGGCCGCGAGCGCGTCGGGCCCCTCCATCCGCGCTTCCGGCGCAACACGCTGCCAGTCAAACAAAAAGCGAAGGAAATCGCGCGCCGCCACCGGCTCGATCTCGGCGCGAAGCCTTTTCAGAGTGTAGCGGTGAATGCGCGCGAGAAGCCGCCGCTCGCACCATTCGCTTTCGCCCGTCGCTGGAGTGAAGCGGCCGCGCAGCGCGAAGCCTTCCACTTCGAGCGCCGCAAGCGCCGCCGCTATTTCCGTCCGCTCAAGCCCGAGCGCGCCGGCGAGCGCGGCTTCGGTAACCGGGCCTTCCCCTTCAAGGCGACCGCGAACGATCTCGACAAGCGCTTCCTCGCGAGCCCAAACCTGCATCGCCGACGCAGGTGCCTCGATCGCAGGCTCGCACCGTGCGTCGGGCCAAACCGCGCGGAACTGCGGCAGCCGTTCGGCCGTGATCCAAATCGCACCGCCTGGCTTGCAGAGGCGCGCGACGCGACGCTCGCGCCCGAGCGCATCGAGGAATCCGCGCCAGCCCGATCCCGTTTCCGCTTCAGGCTCGGTCAGAAAACCGAGCCACACGAGCGCGTCGTGCAATTCGTCCGCGTTCGCAGCCTCGGGCCACGCCTCGGCGCGCACCCGCGCGATCGCCTCCGCATCGAGGACGCCGAGCTCCGAGGCGGCCTCCGGCGCGAGCCAGCGCCGGCTCATCACCGCCTGGGTGCGGCGTTCCTCGAGCGGCGCGTCGTCGAGATAGGCGTAAGGCCGCGCCGCAAGCACCTCGAGTGCGAGCGGCGAGGGCGCGATAAGGTCGCGCGTGACGATCCGCACCGTGCCTTGCTCGAGGGCGGCAAGCAGCCGCTCGAGCCCGGTAATGTCCATGCCTTCGCTCAAGGCGTCGGTGATCGTCTGGCGCACCAGCGGATGGTCGGGCACTTCGCGGTCACCCTGCAGATTTTCGGCGCACGCGATCTGATCGGGAAAGACCGTGCCCAGCAAATCCTCGGCATCCATGCGCGCGAGCTGCGGCGGCACGCGCTTGCCGCCGCGAAAACGGGGGAGTGCCAGCGACACGCCCGCCACCCATCGCCAGCGCGTGACGAACATGGGCGCGTCCAGCAGCGCCTGGATCAGCAAAGGCCGCAGGCTCGCCGAATGAAGATAATGCCGTACCTCGTCGAGCGGGAAGCTATGCGCCTTCGTCAGCGAAAGAACGATATTGTCCTCGGTCGCCGCCGCCTGGAGCTCGAAGTTGAATTTGCGGCAGAACCGTTTGCGAAGCGCGAGGCCCCACGCGCGGTTGACGCGGCTCCCGTAAGGCGAGTGGATGACAAGCTGCATCCCGCCCGCCTCGTCGAAGAAGCGCTCCATAACGATGTTGTCCAAAGTGGGCAGGCAGCCGAGGGCGGCGTGGCCGGCCTGGAGATATTCGACGAGCTGTTCTGACGCGGCAGGGGCGACGCCGAGCTCTTTGTTGAGCCACGCGAGTGCCGCCTCGCCGCCCGCATCCTGCTCGAGCTTGTCGGCCATCGCTTGGCGCAGACGCGACACCGACTGCGACAGCTCCTCGGTGCGGCCCGGCGCTTCGCCGAGCCAAAACGGAATCGTGGGCGGCTGGCCCTGCGCATCTTCGACTCGGACGACACCGCGCTCGGTGCGCAGGATGCGATAGGCGGCATTGCCGAGCTGGAAAACGTCGCCCGCAAGGCTCTCGACGGCGAAGTCCTCATTCACCGTGCCGATCACGTGATTTTCGGGCTCGAGCAGCACCTGGTAATCGGCGGTGTCGGGAATGGTGCCGCCCGAAGTGAGCGCCGTGAGACGCGCGCCACGACCGCCGCGCAGTTTTCGGTTCACCGCGTCATGATGGACGAGTGCGCCGCGTCGCCCGCGCCGCGTGCTGTATCCTTCGGCGAGCATGCGCACGGCCGCGTCGAAATCGGTGCGCGGCAGGGCGCGATAGGGCCATGCCCGGCGAATCAGCGCGAAGAGCGCATCCTCGTCCCATTCGCGTGCCGCGGTCTCGGCCACGATCTGCTGGGCTAGCACATCGAGCGGCTGTTGCGGCAGGTTCAGCCGGTCAAGCTCGCCCCGCGCGACACTGTCTAGGAGCGCCACCGCTTCGACCAGCTCGTCGCGAGAGAGTGGAAAGAGCCGCCCTTTCGGCGTTCCGGAAACTGCGTGGCCGGAGCGACCCACACGCTGCAGAAAGCTCGAGATGGAGCGCTGCGAGCCGAGCTGGCAGACGAGATCGATCTCGCCGATATCAATGCCGAGCTCGAGCGATGCCGTCGCGACCAGAGCCTTGAGCTGGCCGGCCTTGAGCCGCTGCTCGGCCTCGAGGCGGCGCTCCTTGGCGAGGCTGCCGTGGTGCGCGCCGATATTGTCAGCGCCAACCCGCTCCGACAGCTCGCGGGTAACGCGCTCGGCCATGCGGCGTGTATTCACGAATATGAGCGTGGTGCGGTGCGCCTCGATCAGCGCGGCAAGCCGGTCATAGACCTGCTTCCACACATCCATCGACATCACCGCCTCGAGCGGCGACTCCGGGACCTCGATGGCGAGATCGCGCGCGCGGCGGTGACCCATGTCGAACACGCGGAAAGGCCGCGGTTCGCCCGCCGTGTCGGCCCCGGCAAGGAACCGCGCCGCCTCCTCGATCGGCTTCTGCGTGGCCGAAAGTCCGACCCGCTGCACCGGTCGGCCGGCCAGCGCGTCGAGCCGCTCGAGCGAAATTGCGAGATGCGCGCCGCGCTTGTTGGGCGCAATCGCGTGGATCTCGTCGACGATGACCGTGCGCGTGGTGGCGAGCATCGTCCGCCCGCTCTCGGACCCGAGCAGGATGTAAAGCGACTCGGGTGTGGTGACGACGATATGCGGCGGATTCCGGCGCATGCGATCGCGCTCGTCCGCAGGCGTATCACCGGTCCGAACCCAGCTGCGGATCACGACGGGCGGATAGCCCTGCGCCGCAAGTTGCGCGCCGATACCGGCAAGCGGCGCCTCCAGGTTCTTCTGAATGTCGTTCGAGAGCGCCTTAAGCGGCGACACATAGACAATCTGGGTCTCGTTGGGGAGATCGCCGGCGATGCCTTGCCGTACAAGGGAATCGATCGCGGCGAGGAAGGCCGCGAGCGTCTTGCCCGAGCCGGTCGGCGCCGCGATCAGCACAGTCGAACCGGCAGCAATTGCGGGCCACGCCGCCTCCTGCGCGACCGTGGCCGTGCCGAAGGTCTCGCTGAACCAGGCAGCAACCGAGGGATGGAAAAGGGATGCAGCGCTCAAGTTTCTATAGTCCTATGCCTCTCAACAATGGGGTCGGCTTACGCAAAAGCAATCGGCGTGGTCGATCCGGCTCGAGCAGACGGCGCATTTGCTAGCGCGGCGGATAATCCGTAGCAAAACGTCGGTCAATGACCTGATCGAGCGTTATCTTCGTCTTGAGCATCTTCTGCGACGCGAACCAGGCGAGTTGCCGTCTCATGTCGGCGAAATCGAGTCGCGCCTCTGGGTCGACATAAGGAATGCCGAGACGCAGCTGCTCCGGCGGCTGGTGCAGAAAGTTGGCGAGGATGCCAAGAATTTCTGGCGCCGTAGGTCCGTCGCGGCGCGATCCATCGGGTGCGCTGAAAGCATCGTGATAGTCCTGAAGCCCGCGCCGCAGCGCCGCCAGGAAGTAGCGCACGAGATCCGGGCGCCCCGCAAGCGTTTTCGCACCGGCGATGACCGCGCTCGATTGCCAAGGCGCCTCGTCCCCGACCCAACCGAGCACCTTGAGATCGCCCCGAGCGAGCGACCCGGTCATCACCGTCGCCGGGATCACGCCCGTGTCGGCAGTTCCGCCGGTGACCGCCGAAATGATGTTCGCATTCGACTGAACGGGCAGAAAACGCACCCGGTCGAGTGCGATGCCGTGATGAAGCAATACTTGTGCGGCGGCATAATGGACGGGGGAACCGATCTGAGAGATCGCGATCGAGTGACCGGCGAGCTGATCGAAACTGGCAAGCCCCGCCGATGACGCGGCATTCGAAACAAGAAACGCGTTGATGTGATAGCCCTTCGTCTCGTGCGCCTGGCCCGCGACGATCTTGAGCGCGCCCTCGGCGGCGAGCGTGTAGATTTCTGCTGACAGGCCGGTAGACCCGATATCGATGGCGCCGGACACGACGGCAACAGGCACGGCGCCGGGCGAGTCGAATTTTACGAATTCAGGCTCGATTCCTGCGGCCGCAAAGTAACCTTTCGCGCTGGCGATATAAAGGGCCCCAGCCGCCGTCGATTCGACGCCGCCGATCTTGAGCGTTTCGGCGCGGGCAGCACCGGCGGCCAAAAGGAGCGCCGCCGTCAGCAACGCGAGGACGTTTCTTCTATGACTCATCCGACGCACAATGCCGTCTCGCTAAGCGTGGCGCTCATACCCTTATAGCGTCGATCGCGGCTTTCTCGAAGACCGCGTCTCAACTGTCCTGACTACGGAGGTTTTCATGGCGCATCTCTCCCTGACCTTGGCGTGCTGGACTTACGACCGCACGCGCGCCCTCATGGATGGGAGCGTCAAGCCCGAGGGCATTTCGCTCCGCCTCGAGAGCGCGCAGCAGGTTGGCATGATCATGGAGCGCATGGTCCGCGACCGCGCCTATGACGTGGCGGAGCTCGGCTTCACTTATTACCTCCGCACGCTTGAACTGTCGGGTGCGCCGTTCATCGCGATCCCGGTGTTCCCGAACCGCATCTTCCGGCACGCCGCGATCTTCGTGAACCCTTCGAGCGGCATTCGCCACCCTAAGGACTTGGCCGGACGAAAGGTCGGCGAGCTCCATCGCTATGGTCACGACGCGGGCATCTGGTCCAAAGGCATTTTGCAGGACGACTACGCGGTTCCGCCTCGTAGCATGAGTCATTTCGTCGGCCCGATGGAGCCCACCGCGGACCACGCCGATTGGGCGCCGTTTCGGCCGCCGCCCGATGTTCGCATCCAGCCGCTTCGGCCGGGCCAAGGCCTCGACGCGATGCTCGCCGCGGGCGAGATCGATGCTCTTTTTACTGCTTGGCTGCCGCCCAGTTTCATCAAGGGCTCTCCGAACGTGGTGCGGCTCTTTCCCGATTACGAAGACGTCGAGCGCGATTGGTACCGCAGGACCCGCGTCTTTCCCATAATGCACACGATCGTGATCCGACGCGATCTCTACGAGGCAAATCGGTGGATCGCGCGGGCGCTCATGCAAGCCTTCGAGGCGGCGAAAGCGCACGCGCTTGCGCAATACCGCTTTGCCGAAACGTTTTTCGGCGCGCCCTTCATGGTCCCGTGGCTTCCGTCGCTCATCGAAAAGAATCGCGATCTCATGGGCCGCGACCCATGGGCTTACGGTGTTGAGCCCAATCGCACGGCGCTCGAAACCTATCTTCGCTATCACGCCTCGCAGGGGCTATCGACCCGCACCTGGACGCTGGAGGAGCTGTTCGCGCCGGAATGCTTGAGCTGACCATCGCAGCCATTGTGCAAGGTTTTGCGGCTCTGGACCCGACCGGCCGCAATCTGCGAAAGTCAGCCTCAAGACTCGAGTAGGGGAAACGAATGTCCTTCGTCAGTTGGATCATTCTCGGACTCATCGCTGGCTTCATCGCGAGCAAGATCGTGAACAAGAAAGGTGCAGGCATCGCGCTCGACATCGTTCTTGGCATTCTCGGCGCGATTGTCGGCGGCCTGCTCTTCGGTCTCGTCGGAGCCTCGGGAGTGACCGGAGTGAATTTGTACAGCATGATGGTCGCGATCGTCGGCGCCGTCGTCGTGCTGTGGGTGTATCACGCCTTTATCGCGCCTCGATCGTCATAGCGGTTTTCTCGCCCCGACGAGCTTTCGGTCGGCGCCAAGGAAACGTTCCCATTCTCCTTTGCGTGCGCTCCGTGCGGGCACATATTATGCAGCGTCATGGCGACCGCTTCATCGCGCGGCCTTGGAACTCCCGATACGCGGGCGCGTCGACGTAAGGGTAACGGCGTGCCGCGCCGCCGCCGCAGCCGCCGTTGGCGTACGCGCTTGCAATCGATCCGAAAGAAACTGAATGCGGCGCCAGCGGCGGCGCGCGCAGCGCTGATCACGCTGGCGGTTGCCGCAACATTCCTGGCCGCGAATTTGGTTTATCAGATCGTGCGCAAGCCGACCGAAATCTTCTACCCGGCTCGCCACACGTTCAACAAAACCCCGGCTGAAACGTGGCGCGACTATGGCGACCTCTTTGCCGAGTATTCGACCGCGAACATCACGCCTGAACTGCTGGCCGCGCTCGCGCAAGCCGAGGGCGCGGGCAATCCCGTCGCTCATACCTACTGGCGCTGGCGCCTGAGCTGGCATCCGTTCGCGGTGTACGAACCGGCCTCGAGCGCCGTAGGCATGTACCAGATGACCGACGCGGCCTTCGCGGAGGCGCGGCACTATTGCATCCGTCATCATGTCGTGGTCGAGCAGGGCTGCTGGTTGACCAGCATGTACACGCGCGTCGTGCCAAGCCACGCCATCGAGCTTGCGTCCGTGTTGCTCGATCGCGGCGTTTCGACTGTCCTTGCTGACCATGCGGCATCGGCGCGTCAGAAGGAGGATTTGGCTGCTGTAATCCATCTCTGCGGCGCGGGTCCGGCCAAGGCTTTCGTGCGTCGCGGCTTCCGCCCGGGCGAGGGAGAGAAGTGCGGCGATCATGACGTCGCCAACTACCTCACCGAGCTGGACTCGTTGAAACAACAGTTTCTGCAGTTGGCCGTCAGCGGGCCAACGTTATCGCAACCTCTAAAGCAGGCGGGGTGGTCAGGCGGATAGCCCGCCCAAATCGGAAGCCGAAAGAAGGAGCGCAGACACCCCCTCGGGAGGAATCCGCGCACTTCGTTAAGATAGGCAGAACAATGGTGTGGCGCGCGCGATCAGATCCCGCACCCGCCCACCAGGCTCAGGCCCTCAGTGATGCTCCCACCAATCGTCGTTGGCGCGCCAGCCGCCATTCTCGACCGCATCGTGGCGCCGGTCGTAGAAATGCTCGGCATGTTCGTGGCGCCAGGCTTCCTCCTCCTTGCGGTCGCGCCACGTGTGCCAAGCGTGGTGCTGGTCCCAATAGCCGTCGCTGTAGCCGAACGCGGGTCCGATCGTCACAGCGACGCCAGCGCCCTCGGCGGAGGCCGGCGCGGGAAGCATGGTGATCGGCGCGGCGGCGAAGGCCAGGGCAGCGATCGCGAACTTGATGGTCCTTGTCATAGGTCGTCCTCGTTGGATGCCTATGGGTCCAACGAAGCAACCGTCAGGCGGGTTCCCGGCTCGAATGCGGGTCCCGCCCTACCCTCAGTAGAAATATCCTCCGACGATGGTGTCGGTCGGGTAGGGCCATTGACCGTAAGCATGGTACGGCACGAAATGCGTAGGCACGGCCTCGCCCTTCGCGGCCATGCACTGAACATAGCCGACGTCGTAATGGAACTGCAGCGGACCGCGCGATGCCGTTGCCGACGCGATGCCGAGTTCGCCGCCGAGCAAGACGCCGGTCGCCGCGCCGATCGCGGCGCCGGCAGCCGGGTTGCCGATGGCGCCGCCGACGGCCGCCCCTTCCGCGGTGGCGATCAAGCCGCCGAGCAGAGCGCTTTCGATGGCGGACTGGTTGGCGGCTTCCGCTTGTCCTTCGGGGACCTGGCTAGCGGCGAATTGCCTGCAGGCTGCGTCGTCCGCCTGGAACGCCTCGAAGCTCTTGCCCTTGCTCGGCATGGCGATGACCGACGGCGCAGTGGGCGGCGGGCCGGCGCACGCCCCGAGCAGAAGCATCGCACCAGGCACGGCCATTCCCGCGACGCGTCGCATAAGGACCTTCCTTTCCCCCAACGCAGCGCCCGTCGCGCGCGGCGTCCGCCGAACTAATACAGGAATCGGGGCGCGTGCGGTAGGATTTGCCGGCGCTATCCGCGCCCCGGCCCGTTCGGCACTGTCTCAATTTGAAATCTAGGACTTCGGCAACGGTCCAATTGAAACGATGATTCCGTGCTCGGCGTCATCCGAGACCATGTGTTGGACCTGTTTCACCATTCCCGTAATGTGCTCATTCGTGGCGTAAGTTACGCGCACGATTTCTCCTGGGCGGGGGATGGCGGGGCATTCGTCTAAGGCCATCTTCCTCGCGGTGCTTGAGCCGTCGCCTGGGAAATAAGTGAATTGGATGAAGTGAGCCATGATTCGCCCTTTCGTTTGCGGGTTGCCCTGGATATGCTTAGCGTCAAGCATTATTGGAGTCGAGTGAGTGCCTAAGGGACCGCAAGGCCAGAAGCGCCCGGGTGACGTAGTAGGCGCCGCCGTGCGAGCGGCGAAGATCGCTACCGGCGAGATCGTCGAGGAGATCGAGCCCGACGATGGCAAGGACAAGGCCGCACAGGCTTTGGGCCGGAAAGGCGGTGCCGCGCGGGCGGCAAGTTTATCGAGAAGGAAGCGAGCGGAAATCGCCCGAAAGGCCGCTGCCGCACGATGGAAGCACAAATAGATACCGCTTAACCGGGTGTCACGAGAACTGAACCGATTGGGTTGATTTTAGGCCCCGAACCGCTATACTTAGTGGCGTTTGCTGCTAGCGGAGGAGCCCATGCCCACGTTAACTATATTCGGCAAAACCGTCCGGAAGCTTCGCCTCGACAAGGGGATGAGGCTTCTCGACATGGCCGAGAGGCTTGGCCACACATCGTCATATTGCTCGGCCATCGAAACGGGCAGAAAGCCAATCCCTGACGGTTATGTGCGCCGGGTGATTCAGGCGCTGGCGTTGGATTCCCGTCAATCACGTGAATTGAATTCGGCAGTAGACAAGACGCGCACGGAGGTCCGCGTTCAAAACCTCTCCGAGGATCAGCGTGAATTGCTGGCGGCATTCGCTAGAAGAATCGACGAGTTGCCAGATGACATGATCACCAACCTCAGGAAGGCCGTTCTCAAATCTATCGCGGGCGACACGCCGTTCTACCGCAGTCGGAAGGGGATTCTTGTTCCGCCACAGTCGGCGGCGAGGCTTCGCGAATTTGCCGACAAAGTGCGGTCGGCATTCGTCGAGGCGGACATGATCGCATTTCCCATCATCGAGGTTCTCGAGTTCAAGCTGGGAACGCTTATTGATGACTTCTGTTTCGATGTTCGCGATGAGGACGAAATGGCCGGCGACGAAGGGCGCGTCGTTGCTGGTTCGAACAGTTTGATCCTTCGTCTCGATGTTTACACCGCAGCATGCAATGGGGCCGGGCGCGCGCGCTTTACGGCGTGCCACGAACTCGGGCATTTCCTTATGCACCGACACATCACAATGTCGCGCGCGCGGGAAGACAGCGACAAAATCTATTGCGACGCCGAATGGCAAGCGGACGTATTCGCTGGAACGCTCCTTATGTCGCCGCGCCATCTATCGCACTTCTCTGGCCCCTCCGAAGCCGCGGATTTATGCGGGATAAGCCAGGCAGCGGCGACCTACATGTGGGGCAAATACTACGGCGAGGCACAGGCCGCTAAGCGACCGCCCACGCCCACGATGAATTTCGGAGGACCACGATGACCGGATAACGATAAGGGTCGGGGGCGCCCGGCGCGGTGTTGCAACCACCGCGTCGAGCGCCAAAGGCCGCAGCCCTCAACCCAAGCGCCCGTAGCTCAGTGGACAGAGCGGGTTCCCGCTAAGGATCAGGTCGGGGGTTCAAATCCCCCCGGGCGCACCATCCACTACAGGCACACGGCAGGCACTTAAAGCTTGCCGGGGAGAAGTCAAGTGCATTTAATGCTTGACGTCAAGCATAAAAGTCTAGACAGTCGGGGCATGAACAAGCTGCCCCTTAAAACCCGCGTTCAAATCCTGCACATGCTGGTTGAGGGGTCGAGCATGCGGGCGATCACCCGCATTACTGGCGTCTCGATCAACACCGTTACCAAGCTGCTAGAGAATGCGGGCGAGGCGTGCGCGGCATATCACGATGAGCACGTTCGTAACGTGAAGGCCAAGCGCGTGCAGTGCGATGAGATTTGGGCGTTCTGCTACAGCAAGCAGCGCAACGTTGCGGCGGCGAAGGCTGCCCCCGCTGGCGCTGGCGACGTTTGGACTTGGACGGCCATCGAAACCACGTCGAAGCTGATTATCAGCTATCTGTCGGGCGCTCGCGATGGCGAGTACGCAATGGCGCTCATGGACGATCTGCGGCAGAGGATCACCACGCGCGTGCAGCTAACGACCGATGGGCACAAGGCTTACCTGCAAGCGGTCGATGAGGCTTTCGGCATCGACATCGACTACGCGATGTTGGTGAAGCTCTACGGTGAAACGCCGGAAGCGATGAAAGGCCGCTACAGCCCCGCAGAGTGCATCGGCACGCGCAAGACCAAGATCATCGGCAACCCCGACCGCGATCATGTGAGCACGTCCTACGTCGAGCGCCAGAATCTCACCATGCGTATGAGCATGCGCCGTTTTACTCGGCTGACCAACGCCCATAGCAAGAAGTTGGCGAACCACCACCACGCTCAGGCGCTCTATTTCATGTACTACAATTTCGCCCGCGTAAATCAGGCAATCCGTATGTCGCCAGCGATGGCGGCGGGGATCGAGACGCGGCTTTGGGAGATGAGTGATATCGCCGCTCTTATCGACGGTCGCGCCGCGAAGCCAAACCGTCCAGCGACCTACCGGAAGCGTGGCGGCGAGACGGCAGAAATTTCAAATTGAGACAGTGCCGCCCGTTCCTCCACATGGCACCGCGTGCCCCTTCCGCGCTATTCTTGGGCTGACCGATCACGCCGGGAGGTAAAAAAGATGAAAGGCTGGGGTGCGGCACGGCTCGCTTCGGTATTGGTGGTCGCTGCGGCGCTCTCGCCGGCCGCTGACGCCGAGTCGATCAAGGTTGGCATCGGCCCGGTGACTGCGGCGGGCGCGGTCTTCCTTGCCCAAGACAAGGGCTATTTCGCCGCCGAAGGGCTCGAGGCCGAAGCCGTGAGCCTCGATGCCGCGCAGTCGGTGGCGCAGGGCGTCGTCGCCGGCGCGCTCGATTTCGGCGCGACCGCAGCGACAGCAGCCGCCTACAACCTGGCCTACAAAGGCGGCCTCAAGATCATCGGCGGCCAGGGACGTGAGGTTCCGGGTTTCCGGGGTTCCGCAATGCTCGCCTCCGACAAGGCGTGGGATGCGGGCCTGAAATCGCTCAAGGATCTCGGCAACCGCACCATCGGCATCGTCCAGATTGGCGGCCCGGTCCACTACGAGACCGTGCTCATGGCCGAGAAACACGGCGTCGACGTGAAGACGATGCGGCTCGTGCCGCTGCAAGGGCTCTCGAACCTCGCGTCGGCAATCGCCGGCGGCCAGGTGGACGGCGGGGTCGAAGTCAACACCATCGCGCTGAAGCTCAGCGATGCCGGCAAGGCACATATTCTCGCCTGGGTCGGCGACGAGACGCCGTGGCAGAACACGCTCCTGCTCGCCGCGACCACGACCGCGAACGACAAGCGGGCGCTGGTCGAGCGTTTCCTTCGCGCCTACAAGAAAGGCGCGCGCGACTACTACGATGCCTTCACCGGCCCCGACGGCAAGCGCAAGGACGGGCCCACGGCCGCAGCGACGCTGGCGCTCATCGCGAAACATCTCGGCCAACCCGCGGAGCAGCTGAAAGACGGAATCTCCTACGACGATCCGGACGCGCGGCTCGACGTGCAGGACGTGCTGCGTCAGATCGCCTGGTTCAAGGCGCAGAACATGCTTCCCGCCGACGCCGACGGCAAGGCGATGATCGACATGCGGTACGTAGAGCCGCTCGTCACGCAATGATGGGGAGGGCGCAGTGCTGACCGAGGCCGAGAACGAACTCCTCACGCGCGTCGGCCCCGGCACGAAGATGGGCGAGATGCTGCGCGAGTTCTGGACCCCTGCGCTGCGTTCGGCCGCGCTCGAGGCCGACGGTGCGCCACGGCGCGTGCGGCTTCTCGGCCAGAACTTCGTCGCCTTCCGCGCGACCGACGGGCGCGTTGGGTTCTTCGACGAAGCCTGTCCGCATCGCTGCGCCTCGCTCACGCTCGCGCGCAACGAGGAGAACGGGCTGCGCTGCATTTTCCATGGTTGGAAGATCGACGTCTCGGGCAAGGTCGTCGATTGCCCGTCCGAGCCGCCCGAGCGGCGCGCCGAATTCGCCGCGCGCGTGCCCGTCCATCATTATCCCGTGCGCGAGGCGGGCGGGCTTGTGTGGGTCTATCTCGGCCGGCGCGCGAGTCCGCCGCGCTTCTTCGATTTCGAATTCCACGCGCCGCCGGCGGAGGCGATCGTGCGCCGCGCGGTCATCCACGGCAATTGGCTCCAGGGCTTCGAGGGACAGCTCGATTCCGCGCATCTCGGCATGCTGCACCGGAGCTCGATATCGCCGGGCGTGGCGCGGCGCGGCGACAACGCGCTCGTACGCTATTCGGTCGCAAACACGAGCCCGCGCTTCGAATTCCTGGAGACGCCCTGCGGCTTCCGCGAGGCGGCGCTGCGCGAACTCGAGGACGGGAGCGTTTATGCGCGCATCCGCGAGGTCGTGTTCCCGTACTATTCCTTCATTCCAGGAGAGCATGGCGAGCCGCGCCTCGTCGTCGTCGTGGTGCCGATCGACGACGAATGGAGCGCGCATTGGTACTACTACATGAATCCGTTCGGCCCGGTGCCTGATGCCTATAAGCAGCAGATGCTGTGGGGTACCGGCTCCGATTCCGATGATTACGCCGCCGACCGCGGCGATGCCGACAATATCTGGCACCAGGACCGCCGCGCCATGAAGGACGGGCACTGGAGCGGCCTCATGAAGAATTTCACCTACGAGGACTTTATCATCGAGGAGTCGATGGGGCCCGTTGCCGATCGCACGCGCGAATATCTCGGCACGAGCGATGCCGTGATCGTGCGCGCGCGGCGCATGTTGTTCGAAGCGCTGGACCAGCACGAGTCCGGAAAGCTGCCGTTCGGGCTCGACGGGGCCGCGCACTACAACCGCATCCGCGCGCTCGCCATCCGCTTCCCGCACGGCGCCAATTGGCGCGACATCGATCCGTTCGATCCGCCGCATTTCTTCGAGGGGCGCGCCTCATGATCAAGCCGTGGATTTTCGAGCTTTTCAGCACGCCGGGCGGGCGTAGCGGGCAGCCGGTCGAGCCGCGCGTCGCGGCCGAGCATTTCGCTTGGCACATCGACCTGTGGCGACGCGCCGAGGGCTGGGGCTACGAAGGCATCTTCTTCAGCGAGCATCATTTCGGATTGGGCTACAGCCCGTCGCCCAATCTCCTCATCGCGACGATGGCCAGGCAGACGAAGACGTTGCGTCTCGGGGTCATGGGCGTCGTGCTGCCGTACTATCAGCCTTGGCGCGTCGTCGAGGAGATCGGCATGCTCGATCATTTGACGGGCGGGCGGCTTGAGATCGGCACGGCGAGCGGCATTCCGCAGGAGATGGAGCGGGTCGGGCTTACGGTCGAGGAGGCGAACGCGCGCAATGCCGAAGCGCAGGAGATTCTCGACAAGGCGCTCGCGAACCCGATCATCTCGCATCACGGCAAGTTCTGGAATTTCGACGAACTGCGCATCGAGCCGCGCCCCTTGCAGCAGCCCTCGCCGCCCAAATGGACGACAGTCGTCTCGATCGAATCCGCGAGGAAGGCCGCGCGGCGCGGCTCGAAACTCTGCACGGGATTCCACCCGATCGACCGCATCCGCGAGATCTTCGACGCCTATCGCGACGAGGCCGCGCGCGTCGGCCGCAAGGTCGGGCCCGACGATCTCGCCATCCGCCGCAACATCTCGCTCGGGACCGACCAAGCGGCGGCCGAGGAAGCCTCGCGCGTCCAGCTCAGGAACTATCGCCAGGCGCTGAAGCACGATCCGCGTTACACGGAATCGCCCGTGCCCGACGCCCCCGGCCCGACGCACGGCTTCTCGGTCGGCGACGACGAGTTCATCGCCGGCACCGGCGAACGCGCGGCCGAGGAGATCATCGCGCAATGCCGTAAGGTCGGCGCCGGCCATTTCCTCAGCAACGTCGACCGCTCGGCGCCAAAGGAGCAGCGCATGACGACGTTCGAGCTTTACGCGCGCCGCGTGATCCCGGCGCTGCGTAAAGCGGCGGTCTGACTCATGCCGACCGTCAGCGCGGAGCAACTGGCCCGCGTCGGCGCGGCGATCCTGCAAGCAGCAGGCGCGCGACCCGAGGAGGCGGAGACGGTGGCGCGGCGCTGCGCCGCCGCCAATCTCGCGGGACATGATTCCCACGGCGTCTTGCAGATCCCCGGCTATGTCGAGCGCATGAAGCGCGGCGAGATCGTGCCGGGCGCGCCCTTCACCATTCTGCGCGAGTCGGCGACGACGACCGTCGTCGACGGCAACTGGGGCTTCGGCTATGTCGTGACCGAGCGCGTCATGCGCATGACGATCGAGAAGGCGGCGAAGTCTGACGTCGCCGCCGCCACCGTCTTCCGGCAGAGCCACATCGGGCGGCTCGCGGTCTATCCGCTGATGGCGGCCGAGGCCGGCATGATCGGGCTTCTGACCGCCGATTCCGGCCGCTCGCCCAAGGCGGTGGCGCCCTTCGGCGGACGCGAGGCACGGCTCGGCACCAATCCGATCTGCATCGCCGTACCGTCCGACCTCGAGGCGCCGCTCTATCTCGATATGGCAACGTCCGCCGTCGCGCTTTCCAAGGTAACGCTCGCAGCCGCGGCGGGACGCGCGATCCCCGAGGGCTGGATCATCGACAAGGACGGCAAGCCGACGACCGATCCAAAGGAATTCAGGAAAGGCGGCGTGCTGCTGCCGCTTGGCGCGGGCGAGGGCTACAAGGGCAGCGGGCTCGGCGCCATCGTCGAGATCTTGTGCGGGCTCCTCACCGGGTTGGGCTTCGGCATCGAGCCGACTGGGCGGCACAATGATGGCTGCTTCCTCGCCGTCTTCAATGTCGCGGCGTTCCGGCCCTTGGCCGAGTTCAAGAACGAGGTCGCGGCGTTCGCGCGCTACCTCAAGGACACGCCGCCCGCGGAAGGCAGCGCCGGCGTCTTCTATCCCGGCGAGATCGAATACGCGCGCGAGAAAGAGCGGCGCGTGAAGGGCGTCGAGATCGACGACACGACGTGGGGTCACCTGCGCCGCCTCGCCGAATCCTATGGGCTCGCGGCGGAGTTGGGATTGACCTGATGCCGCCGCGCCAGATGGTCCTCGTCGGGTTTTTGCAGGCGCAGAACTGCAGCAACCTGCCGGCCTCATGGCGCCACCCGGACTCGCGCACGGATTTCTGCACGCCCGACTATTACCAGGAGATCGGCCGCGTCTTGGAGCGCGGCAAGTTCCATCTTGCCTTCTTCGACGACCGGCTCGCCATGCCAGACCGCTATGGCGACGATCACGCGGCCGCAGTCGAGCACGGCATACGCTGCGTCAAGATGGACCCGATCCCGGTCATGATGGCGATGGCGGCAGCAACGACACGGCTGGGCCTCGGCTCTACATATTCGACGACGTATTACGAGCCGTTCCATGTGGCGCGGCTCTTTTCCACCATCGACCTGATGACGAACGGTCGCGCGGCGTGGAACGTCGTGACCTCCTTGAACGACGGCGAGGCGCTCAACATGGGGCGCGGCGCCGTCATGGAGCACGATCTGCGCTACGACCGCGCCGACGAGTTCATGGAAGTGGTCCTGGGCCACTGGGATTCGTGGGACGACGATGCGATCGGCGTCGACAAGAAGAGCGGCCGCTTCGCCGATCCCGCGAAGGTCAGGAGGCTCGACCACGCCGGCGAATATTTCCGTTCGCGCGGCCCCTTCACCGTGCCGCGCACGCCACAAGGCCATCCTGTCATCATCCAGGCGGGTCAGAGCGGCCGCGGCCGGCGCTTTGCCGGGCGCTGGGGCGAGGTAATCTTCGCCACCGCCGCCAATCTCGCGCATGGCCGCGAGGGATACGCCGCGCTCAAGGGCGAGGCGGAGCGCGCGGGCCGCGATCCCGACGCCATGTCGATCTGTCTTTCGCTCACCTGCGTTGCTGGCGAGACGAAAGCCGCCGCCGAGGACAAGATGGCGCTGCTCGAAACCTTACCGCTCGAGATCGACGCGCTCGCGCTCCTCTCCGAAGGGCTCAATTTCGATTTCGCAACGAAGGACATGGACGAGCCGCTGTCGGACCGTGAACTCGCGGGATTCTCCGGGCTTCTCTCGATCCGCGATGGCGTCGTGAGGACGAGCGGCAAGAAGAACCCGACGGTGCGCGACTTCATCAGCTTCAACTCGCGCGGCCGCGTGTCGGGCGCGATCGTGGGCGGCCCGCGCGAGATCTCCGACCGGCTCGAGGAATTGTTCGTGGGCCGCGCCTGCGACGGCTTCGTCGTCGGCGCGACGCACGTGCCGGGTGCCTACGACGATTTCGTGCGCTTCGTCGTGCCGGAATTGCAGCGCCGCGGCCTCTATCACAAGGACTACGAAGGCGCGACCTTGCGCGACAATCTGCGGCTCGCGCGGCCGGCGATCGGCGCGTGGAAGGGCGGAGGGGGAAGCCGTGGCTGAGACGGGCCGCCGCGTCAGCGACGAGGAAATGGCGTTGCGGCGCAAGCTCGCCGTCATGTGCCGCATCGTCGGCCTGCAAGGTTCGATCGGTCTCTTCGGCCACATCTCGATCCGCGTGCCCGACACCGACATCGTCCTCATCACGCCCGGCGCCGGATCGCGCAAGACGCGGGTCCGCACCGACCAGATCTTCGCCTTCGACCTCGCCGGCAAGATCCATTTCCATCCCGGTGGCGACCGCCCGATGCAGATCCCGATCGAATGGCGCATCCATACGCAGATTCACCGCGACAGGCCGGAGATCCTGAGCGTCGCGCATCTGCACGCGCGCGCTTCGACGCTCCTGGGGATCGCCGGCCGCGAGATCGTGCCGGTGTTCTCGCAAGGCGCCGTCGCGCATGGCGGCATCCCGACCTGGGACGATCCGCGCCTAGTCGTCGGCGACGAGTCGGCGGCCGCGCTGTCGCGCGCGCTCGGCAAAAGCGTCGCCTGTCAGATGCGCGGCCACGGCTCCGTCGTGGTCGGCGAGACGGCGGAGCTCTGCCTCCAGGCCTGCACCTTCATCGAAGAGAACGCGCAGTATCAGATCGACGCCGAATCCCTGGGCGGCGCAAAGCCGTTCCCGCGCGAGATCTGGGACGCGCTCGGGGCGCAGCGCCGCGCTACGGGCGGCGCGCAGCTCCTGTGGAACTACTGGGAGCAGATCGTCGCGGAGCAAGGCGTTCCACTCTGATGGGGCGCGCCTTACCGGCCTTTTGCGCCCGTGATAAGGTGGCGGCGCGGCAAAGGAGAGCCTCATGCTCACGCGCGAAGAGAACGAGCTGCTGACGCGCACCGGGCCCGGCACGCCGATGGGCGAATTGATGCGGCGTTATTGGATCCCGGCGCTGTTCTCGAGCACGCTGCCCGAGCCTGATGGCCCGCCGGTGCGCGTGAAGCTCCTGGGCGAGCGGCTTGTCGCGTTCCGCGACACGATGGGCCATGTCGGGCTGCTCGACGAATTCTGCCCGCACCGCACGGCATCCCTCTTCTTCGGCCGCAACGAGGAATGCGGCTTGCGCTGTGTCTATCACGGCTGGAAGTTCGACATCGCCGGCAACTGCGTCGATCAGCCGAGCGAGCCCGTGGGCAGCGACTTCAAGCACAAGGTGAAGCAAACCGCCTACCCGTGCCTCGAACGCGGCGGGCTTGTCTGGACTTACATGGGGCCGCCCGAGCACACCCGAATTCCCCGCGCTCGAATGGACCGAGGTGCCGGCGAGCCACCGCTATGTCACGCGCCACGTGCAAGAGTGCAACTGGCTCCAGGCTCTCGAAGGCGGCTTCGATTCCGCACATCTAGCATTCCTTCACCGCGGCACGGCGGACGTGCTCCACAGCCGCCCGTTCCCGGTGCCGTCGCGCTACGAGGTCGTGCCGGCGGAGTTCGGCCTCGTCGTCATCAGCGGACGCGAGACGCCGCAGGGTCTCGCCGGCGCCGCCAACGTCATGCTCATGCCATTCCACAAGCTCATCTCGGTGGCGCCTTTGGGCGCGCACGCGTGGGTCCCGATCGACGACGAGCACACGATGAACTACAGCGTCGAATACTGGCCGGACCACCCGCTCACCGAGGAGGAACTCGCGGTCTCGAAAAGCGGCGAATTCATCCATCCCGAGCTCATTCCCGGCACCGACCGCAAGGTACAGAACCGCGACAACGATTACCTGGTCGATCGCGACTTGCAGAAGAGCGGCCATTACACCGGCATCCGCGGCCTCGGCGTGCAGGATTGCGGCATCCAGGAGAGCATGGGGTCGATCGCCGACCGCACAAAGGAGCATCTTGGCGTCGGCGATACGGCCATCGCCAAGATCCGCCGACTTCTCCTTCAGACGGTGCGAGAGTTCGGCGCCGGCGCGCCGCCGCCCGGCATGAACGCCGCGTGCTATCGCGTGCGCTCGGGCTTTTACACGCTGCCGCCGGGCGCGCGCCTCATCGACGCACTCGACAAGGTGGTGCGGGTGCCGGGCGCGCCGGAATTCGTGAAATAGCGCGAATGCCGCGCCCCACGGCGGCGGGAGCGGCCGATGGCCACGCCGCCTGACACGGCCGACCGCGCGGCGCGCGTCCTTGCCCTCGTGGGCGCGGTGGCGGTCATCCTCATCTCGGCGACGGTGCTTGCCGACGTGCTGATGCGCTGGCTCTTCAACGCGCCTGTGCTCGCGATCGACGACCTGACCGGGCTCAACATGGCGGTGGCCGTAGTGCTGTGTTTGCCGGCCGGCATGACCGGCCGGCATTTCGTCACGATCCGGTTTCTCGGCCACGCGCTCGGCCCGCGCGCGACACTATGGCTCGAACTCTTCGGCGCGGCGCTGACGCTCGCCTTCTTCGCGGCACTCGCCTGGCAGTTTGCCATACTCGCACGCGATGCGGCGCAATCGGGCCTCGGCTCGATGGTGCTGCAAGTGCCGCAGGCGCCGTGGTGGTGGACCGTGACGGCCGTGCTTGCGCTCGCCGTGCCGTTCCAGCTCGTCGTCGTCTTGCGCGCGTCGCGCCGCGTGCGCGCCGGGCGCTAGCGCGATGGATCCGCTCTGGCTCGGCGCCGCCGGCTTCGCCGCGATGTTCGCGCTGATCGCGCTCCACGTGCCGATCGGCGTCGCGATGGGCGTGACGGGCATCGCCGGCATCTGGATCCTTCTGGGGCCAAGCCCAGCGCTCCACATGCTCGCGGCCGTTCCATCGGACGCGCTTACCAATCCCAATCTCGCCGCCATCCCCATGCTGCTGCTGATGGGAAGCTTCGCCGCCGTCGCCGGATTGGGCGGCGATCTCTACCGCCTCTTCCACGGCTTCGTCGGCCATCATCGCGGCGGATTGGCGGCAGCGACCATCGCCGGATGCGGCGCCTTCGGTTCGGTCTGCCATTCCTCGATCGCGACCGCGGCGACCTTCACCCGCATCGCACTTCCGGAGATGCGCGAGCGCGGCTATCGGCCGTCCTTCGCCATGGGCTCGATCGCAGCCGGCGGTACGCTTGGCATCCTTATCCCTCCTTCGAGCCTGATGCTGCTCTATTGCGTGTTGACGCAGCAATTCGTGGTGACACTGTTCGTCGCGGCGATCCTACCGGCGCTCCTCGCTGTCCTCATCTACGTCGTCGTCGTGGCGCTCTACGTGCGGGTGCAGCCCGGCAGCGGACCCGCGGGCCCGCGCATCTCGTGGCGCGAGCGGATGCGGCTTCTCGCGACGTGCTGGCGCGCGATCGTGCTCGCGCTGCTCGTGACGGGCGGCATCTATGGCGGCGTCTTCACCGTGATCGAGGCCGCGGGGGTCGGCTGCGTGCTCGCATGCGGCTTCGCGCTCGCCGGCGGCCACATGACGCGCAAGAACGCGCTCGAGGTGCTGACGCCGCCGGCCGAGACGACGGCGCTCATTTTCGTCATCGTGTTCGGCGCGAATATCTTCAACTCCTTCATCACGCTGACGAAGCTCCCCGATTTCCTCGTCGGTGCGATCGAGGCGGCGCACCTGCCGCCGTGGCTCGTGATCGTGCTGCTGCTCGCGCTCTATCTCGTCTCCGGCTGTGTCTTCGAATCGGTTGCGGCGATGATCATCACGCTGCCGGTGGTGTTTCCGCTTGTCGTCGGATTGGGCTTCGATCCGATCTGGTGGGGCGTCATCAACATCATGGTGATCGAGCACGGGCAGTTGACCCCGCCCATCGGGATCATCCCCTATATCCTCCATGGCATCGCGCCCGACATTCCCCTGAAGACCATCTTCGCGGGGATCGCGCCGTTCTTCCTCTCCGATTTCGTGAAGCTTGCAATCCTGGCGCTGTTCCCTGCCGTTTCGCTCGCGCTTCCGCGCGCGCTCGGCATGCCGATGTGAGCTACTTCGCGACGATCTTGCGCGCGGCCGCGACCGTGTCCTGCGGCGCGCCGTAAATCTCGGCGACGACCTTCGCCGCGTCCTCGCCGGTTTTGGGCTGCACGGGCAGGCGCAACTTCGCTGCCTCAGCGAGAAAATCCTTGTCCTTCATCGTCGCATCAAACGCGTGGCGCAGGATCTCGACGCGATCCTTCGGCACGGCGCGAGACACGATGTACGGCCGCCCCACCTCGCTGTCGGCGAGGAGGAGACGCACGATCTTGCGCGCCGAGTCGCTGGGCGCGGCGTCGACGGTATAGGGAATGCCCGGCGGCATATCGGGCGCGGCTTGCTCGCCCGACCGCGACACCGGGTGGAATTTCGCGCTCTTGGTCCAATCCTCGGGGATGCTGCTCCACGCGCCGCAATCGCCGTCAAGCTCGCCGCGCTCGATGGCGACGCGAATCTCGGCGCTGCCGGGATAGCCCGCGACCTGGTCGATATTGACGCCGAAGATGTTCTTCAGAATCTTGGTGTTGAGGTCCTCGGACGTGCCGACGCCCGCGAGCCCAAAATAATAATGACCGCCCGCTTTCATCTCGGCGATGCTCTTCGGCCCCTTGTCGCGCCAGAGATAGCAGGTCGTGAGATCGACGCTGATGCTGCCGATCCAAGAGTAGTTGCGGAAATCGATCTTGGTCTGGTCCGGCTGCAGCAGCGAATCGCCAATGCGCCCGAAATTGAAGGTGTCGATGACGGTGCCGTCCTTCGGCAGGTCGGTGTCGAGGCGCACGACCGCGGTGATCGAGCCCGCGCCGGGCAGGTTCGTGACAATCACATCGGGATTGCCGGGAATGTGCTTGCCGATGTGGCGCGCGAGGAGCCGTGCATTAATGTCGAACCCGCCGCCCGGCGAGAACCCGACCATGATGGTGACAGTCTTGCCCCTGTAGAAGTCGTCGGCGTGCGCGAAAGCAATGCTCGCGAACGACGCGCACAGGACGAACAGCGTGCGCTGCGCCCAAAACTTCATTCTACCCTCCCCTGCTTGCGGCGCTTAAAGCCCGCGCCGCAATTGTTCTGCCGCTTCGACCATGACCCTGACCTTGGCGCGCGCTAGCTCCCGCCCGATTGTCATGAGGCCGCAATCGGGCGCGAGAAGCACGCGCCGCGGGTCGATCGCGACGTGGTCCAAGAGCTCTGAAACACGCCGTTTCACCTGCTCGACGCTGGGCGCCGGCGTCGCGCCCGGATCGACGCAGCCATAGAGCACGAGCCGTTCGCGAAACGGCGCCAACACCGCGGGATCAAAGCTGCTGCGACCGAATTCGACCGACACGCCGCCGATCCGCGTCGTCATCAGCGCATCGAGCAGGCGCGGATAGGTGATGTGATGCTGAAGATTGAGTCCGCCCGGATAGCCGTAGCAGAGATGGACGACGGTTGGGACCGTGATACCGTCGAGGCAACGATCGAGCGCGCGGGCCGCGAAGGACGAGACCTTTTCGTGATAGCGCGTCATCGCCGGCTCATCGATCTGCAGCATGTCGCAGCCGGCAGCCTCGAGGTCGCGAAGCTCGCCATTAAGCGCCGCGGCCGCGTCCATCGTCAGCGCCGCCTCGTCGCGGTAGAACGCGTCGAACGTGCTGTCGGCGATGGTGAGCGGACCCGGCACAGCGATCTTCACCGGGCGCTTGGTATGCGCCTTGACGAAACGCAGATCCTCGACGCAAGCGGGCGCGCGGCGGACGAGGTGGCCGATTATGCGCGGGACCACCTGCGGATAATTCTCGCGGCCGCGAAAGGCGGTCTTCGTGCCGGTGTTGACAAGGTCGACGCCGTCCCACGTCGTCATTGCATGATAGATGAAGCGCTCGCGCCGCTGCTCGCCGTCGGTCACGATGTCGAGGCCGAGCTCTTCCTGCTCGTAGAGGCTCAAAAGCGTCGCATCGTCCTTTGCCTCGGCGAGCGCCGGCGCGTCGAGCGGGCGGAAGCGAGCATGGCCGCGCTCGGTCGTCGCGAGCCATAGCGGCCGCGGAAAGCTGCCGACGCTGGTGGTTGCGAGCGGCGGTAGCGCGAGCGTCATCTCGAGGCGCCTGCGGAAAGGTCGTAGGGGATCTGGGTCGGGCCCCAGCCGTCGCGGACCGTCTGAGCGGCGGGATCGTAGTGATGCTGCAGCACGGTCCCTTCGCCGACGCGCTGACTGCGCAGAATGATCGCGACGGAGCGCGCCAGACCACCCTGCTCCGCGTGGATCGCGAAGGGCGGCACGAGATCGACCTTGCCGCCCGTTCCGGCCGTGACCGAAGCCAGGCGCAGCTCCGCGAACCCCGGCCGCGAGCCGTCGTCGAGGCGATCGTAGCGCTCGAGACTCTCACTGCCATCGAGCAGGCCATAGAGCACCCAGGCTTGAGCATGATCGTGCACGCCGCCGACACGGCCCGGTTCGCGCACCACGGCATTGATGGCGAAGCCGTGCTCCTCGTCGACATGGAGCAAAAGGTTCTTACGCCCCTCGGTCGAGGGCCAGCGCGCCGACGCGGCCTTAAGCTCGGGATCGAGCACGAGGCGCTCGAGAAGTGGTTTCGCGAGCGCCATGCGCGCTGCCATGTCGGGCTCGCGCGCCCAGAGCTCGCGCAAGTCCACGATGAAGCGCTCGAACGCCCGGATCATTCCGAAAGCGGCCCGCCCGCGACGGTGCAGCGGCGCAGGAGACGGTTTTCCTCCGGCGGGAACCAGGTGCGCGCGTGGATGGTGCAGCGATTGTCCCACATCACCACGTCGCCGAGGCGCCATCGATGCTCGTAGATGTTGGCCGGATCCTCGCCGATTGCATAAAGCTCCTCGAGGATTGCATCGCTTTCGGCAGCGCTCATGCCCGCGATCCGCGCCGTCATCAGCCGGTCGACGAAGAGCGTCTTGCGTCCGGTTTCGGGGTGCGTCGTGAACACCGGATGGAAATAGTGAAGCGAGCTCGAGAGATCGTCGGGCACGTCGACCTTGGCGGTGCGCTTGTATTCATGGATGTGGAGTGCCTTGCGCCCCGCGAGCTTCGCCTTGAGCGCGGGCGGCACCGCTTCGTAGGCCTTGTACATGTTGGCAAAGCGCGTGTTGCCGCCGGTCGAAGGCAGCTCGACCGCATAGAGGAACGTGTATTTATAGGGCCGCGCGGTATAGCCGGAATCGATGTGGAACCACATCTCGCCGTCGCCGAAGGCGCCGACCGGCTTGCCGTCGACCTTCATGTTGGAGACGAGCATGACGCGGTTGTCATCTTGCAGCACGCCCTCGGCGCGGGAGCGAATATCGTCGCGCGCCTGCGCCGTCTTACGCTCGCCCAGCTCGCCGAAGTGCGCGGCGAAGCGAAGCTGCTGCTCCTGCGTGATGTTCTGCCCGCGGAAGACGAGGACGAGGTGCTTCGCCCAGGCACCCTTGATCGCGGCGATTGTGGCGTCGGGCAGATCCTCGGCAAGATCGACGCCCTCGATCATGGCGCCGCAAGCGGGCGAGAGCGGCGTGACTTTGACGGCGAGCGTTGCGTCCATGGCGCGCCTTTGCGGTTGCGTGAAGAGCATATGAGATGAAGGTACGGGCCGGAAGCCCCTCGCCGCTCATTGTCCCCCTGCCTTTCACGGCATAGCATCCCGCCATGGACATGACGGTTCTGGGCGCGGCCGAACATGCGCTCTTCATCCTCATGGACCCGCACCGGCTCCTCTATCTCTTTGCCGGCGTGTGCATGGGGCTGGGGCTCGGAATCTTGCCGGGGATCGGCGGTGTCGCCGGGACCGCGCTGCTGCTGCCGTTCACCTATAGCCTCGACCCGCCGACCGCATTCGCGCTGCTTTTGGGGCTCGGCGCCTCGACCACCACGGCCGACCCGATCACCGCGATCCTGTTCGGCGTGCCCGGCCATGCCGCCTCGGCGGCAACGACGCTTGATGGCTATCCGCTGACGCAGCAAGGCTTCGCCGGGCGCGCCCTTGGCGCCTCCTACATGGCGGCGCTCATCGGCGGATTGTTCGGCGCGGCGCTTCTCGCCGTCACGCTGCCGGTGCTGCGGCCGATCATGCTAAGCATCGGCTCGCCCGAGCTTCTGGCGCTCGCGGTCTTCGGCATGTCGATGGTAGCTGTCCTTTCGGGCAACGCGCCCTTGAAGGGGCTCACCGGCGCGTGCTTCGGCGTGATGCTGTCGATGATCGGCACTGACCCGCAGACGGGCACCCCGCGCTGGACGCTCGACAGCCTCTATCTCTATGACGGACTGCCGCTCGTGCCGCTGACGCTCGGCATCTTCGCGTTGCCGGAACTGTGTGACCTCGCGATCTCACGCACGCCCGTCGTGTCGGGGATCGCACGGCTCGACACCAAGACCGGCATGCTGATGGGCGTCCATGACGTCTTCCGCAACTGGTTCCTGATTCTGCGCTGCTCGTGGCTCGGCGCGGCTGTCGGCGCCATCCCCGGCATCGGCGCCTCGGTCATCGACTGGCTCTCCTACGGCCACGCGCTCAAGACCGAGAAAGGCGCGCGCGAGACCTTCGGCAGGGGCGACATCCGCGGCGTCATCGCCGCCGAAAGCGCGACCAACGCGCGCGAGGGCGGCGCGCTCGTGCCGACCGTCGCGTTCGGCGTGCCGGCGAGCGCGGGCATGGCGATCCTTCTCGGGGCCTTTCTCATGCACGGGCTCGTGCCCGGCCCCGACATGCTCAGCAAGAATCTCGACGTGACCTACGCGATGGTGTGGTCGATCGCGCTTGCGAACATCCTGGGCTCGGGCCTCTGCTTCCTTTTCAGCGGCCAGCTTGCGCGGCTCGCGACGCTGCGCCACACGCTCATTCTGCCCGTGGTACTGAGCCTCATCTATATCGGCGCGTTCGAGGGCACGCGGCAATGGGGCGATCTCTATTCGCTTCTGTTCTTCGGGTTGCTCGGCTGGGGCATGAAGCATCTGCGCTGGCCGCGCCCGCCGCTCGTTCTGGGCTTCATCCTCGGCAAGATCCTGGAGCGCTATCTCTTCATCTCGATCGCGCGCTACGGCACGCACTGGATGCTGCGGCCGGCGGTGCTGGCGCTCTTCTTGCTGACGCTCGCGAGCCTGCTGCGCCCGCTATTGCAGGACGTGCGCCGCCGCGGCTTCGGCGTGACGATGAGACACCTTGCCGAGCCGCGCTTTACGGCGCGCGCGCTTTTCCCGGCCGCGCTCGTCATCTTGTTCGCGGCGATGCTCACAGAGACTTCGTCGTGGACGGCGGAGGCGAAGATCGTGCCGATGATCGTCGGCTCACTCGCCTTGCTGTTCGGCACGCTTGCAGCCATCTCCGAATTTTTCCGGCGGACCGCGGCGGCGCCCGCAACAACGGCGGGCGGCCCAATCCACATGGACATAACCTCGCGTGTCGCCGACCTGCCCACCGCGCAAAAATTCGCGCGCGGCGGCGCGTTCTTCGGCTGGATCGCGGCCTTCCTCGGCTCGATGGCGACGCTCGGCCTCATTCCGACCGTACCCATCTTCATCGTCGCCTACATGCGGATCGAGGGGCGCGAGCGCTGGTCGCTGACGGTGCCCATGGCCGCGGTGATGACGCTCTTCATCTATGCGCTCTTCGACCGGCTCTTGGCGATCCCGTGGCCGCCGAGCCTGATCGGCGAGCTTTTGCCGGCGCTCAAGGCGATCCCGAGCGTTTGAAGCCGCGTGCTAACCTCACGCGCGCGAGAGGGAGGATGAGATGCCCGTCTTCGACATGGATTCGCACTTGCGCGAGGAATATTTCCTCGACGATGTCTACCGCCTCGAAGGCGCGTTCGCCGCGGAGACGCCGGTCCGTCTTAACAACGAAGCGAGCGTGCGCGCGAAGTTCCGGCACAATTTCCATCCCTGGCCGCATGAGGCGAGCGAGCACTTCAACCACAGCGTCGTCTATGACGTTTCCGCCAACTGGAGCGGCGGCGAGATCGCGCGGCGCCAGGTCGGCGGCTACGACATGAAACGGCGTTTGGCCGACAACGACGCCGAGGGCATCGACTATCAGTTCCTGTTTCCGACCCAGCTCAGCATCCCGACCTACACGGAAGGCGCACTCGGCAGTGCGCTCTGCCGCACCTACAACGACTGGGCGAAGCGGCTCGTCACAGGGCACGAGGAACGGCTCTGGCCGGTCGGCATCGTGCCGTGGGCCGACCCGCCGGGGATGGTCGCCGAGCTGCGGCGCTGTGTCATCGAGCTTGGCTACAAGGCCGTGCATTGCACGCCCTATTCGCATCGGCACACGATCGACAACGAGGTGTTTTATCCATTCTATGCCGAGGCCGAGAAGCTCGGTGTGCCTCTCATGCTGCATCCGGCGAGCTTCGGCGAGCTCGTCAACCGCTTCGACAATTTCTTCGCGATGCACGTGCTCGGGCGCCCGTTCAACTGCACGGCCGGGCTCGTGGCACTCGTGACAGGCGGCATCTTCGAGCGATTCCCGAACCTGCGCGTCGCCTTCTTCGAATGCAGCGCCGAGTGGATCCTTTACTGGATGCACCGCATGGATGATGACTACAAGCGCATGGTGCATGGCTTCGCGCCCAAGGTGACGCGGCTGCCGTCGGAGTACGTGAAGCGCAACTGCTATGTGACGTGTGAGGCGGACGAGCGTGGCCTCGCCCATTCGCTCGCCGAGTTCAGCGAGGACCGCGTGCTCCTGGCCTCGGACTATCCGCACTTCGATTCGGAATATCCCGGCACGGTGCGCGAGTTGAAGGAGCGCAGCGACATCAGCGCGAAGCAGAAGGACAAGATCCTTTACGCCAACGCGCGCGAGTTCCTGCGCATGTAGTTAAAGGGCGGGGCCGCGACACCCTTGCCGTTTCACGGCCCAGGTCTAAAATATCCGCCCATGATCACACGCGAAGAGAACGAACGTCTCGTCCGGGTGCGCCGCGGCACGCCGGCGGGCGAGCTTTTGCGCCGCTATTGGCAGCCGGCCTGCCTTTCGAGCGAGCTTCCCGAGAAAGATGGCGCGCCGATCCGCGTCAAGCTTCTGGGCGAAGACCTGATCGCCTTCCGCGACACCGGCGGAAAGACCGGGCTCGTCGCCGCCTTCTGCCCGCACCGCCGCGCACCCCTCTTCTTCGCGCGCAACGAGGAGCTCGGGTTGCGCTGCGTCTATCACGGCTGGAAGTTCAACGTCGCGGGCCAGTGCGTCGACATGCCGTCGGAGCCCGGCGACAGCCCGATGAAGGCGGATGCGAAGGTCTTGGCCTATCCGACCTACGAGAAGGCGGGCGTCGTATGGGCCTATATGGGCCCCAAGGAGGCGATGCCGGAGCCGCCCGATTACGAATGGATGCGCGCGCCCGACACGCATCGCTACGTGTCGAAGACCTATGAGTCGTGCAACTACCTCCAGGCGCTCGAGGGCGGACTCGACACGGCGCATTCGTCGTATCTCCACAACATGTCGCTCGGCAACACGACCCAGTATCGCCTGCGCGACCGCGCGCCGCGGCTCGACGTGGTGCGCACCGATTACGGCTATTACTACGTCTCGACGCGCAAGGCCGGCGAGGACGGCCATTACGTCCGGCTCTATCACTACGTCCTGCCGTATCAGCAGATGCGCGGCGGCTTGAACGGGATCGGCCGTGACAACCACGTGCCGAAGCTCGACGGACATCTCTGGGTCCCGATCGACGACGGCGAGACCAACGTTTACAACTGGGGCTACAGCGCCGATCCGGCCATGCCGATCAGCGAGGAGATGCAGGAGGCGTTCGAGCACAATTCCGGCCGCGGCAAGGACGACCTCATCCCCGGCACCTTCAAGCTGAAGCGCAACCTCGCGAACGACTACCTGATCGACCGTCAGGTGCAGAAGACTCAGACCTTCACCGGCATCGACGGCATCAACACGCAGGACTTCGCGCTCCAGGAAGGGATGGGGCCGATCGTCGACCGCAGCCAGGAATATCTGGGCTCGAGCGACCGCGCCATCGTCACGCTCCGCAACGTGCTGCTCGAGGCGATCGCCGCGGTCGAGCGCGGCGAGCCGGCGCCCGGCACCGATCCCGCGACCCATCGCGGCATTAGACCCTATGACGGGCTCGTGCCGCCGGGCTCGACTTGGCGCGAGACCTTCGCCGAGGGCCTCGTCTGCGCCTGGTAGCCTGACGCCGGCGACCCGCTTGTCGAGTGGTACGCTCTTCGAGCGGGATCGTGTCGATCATCGCGACCGCGTTCCTCAAGGACTATACCGGCAAGGACATCTCGGCCGAATACGACCGCTGAGCCATTGCCTCACGCCGCGGCGCGGGCACGCGCCGCGGCACGGATGAAGGCCGCGCCCTTCTCGGCGATCATGAAGGTGGGCGCGTTGGTGTTGGTCGAGGTGACGTTCGGCATGACCGAAGCATCGATCACGCGCAAGCCCTCGAGCCCGTGCACGCGGAGCTGATCGTCCACCACGGCCATCGCATCGCTTCCCATCTTGCAGGTGCAGGTAGCGTGATAGACGGTCGAGCCGTTCTTGCGCGCGTAATCGACGAGCTCTTCGTCGCCGACGATGCCGGCGCCCGGCAGGATTTCGGCGCCCAGATGCTGTTTGATGGCCGGCGCGTTGAACAGGCGGCGCAGGAAATTGAGCCCGCCGGCAACAGCGCGGCAATCGGTCTGGTGCGAGAGATAGCGCGGATTGATGGCCGGCGCCTCGGCCGGGTTCGGTGATTTCGCGAGCACGTAGCCGCGCGACAAGGGCCGCATCTGCCACATGCCGCCGGTGACGCCGGGCTCGTCCTCGAAGGCGCCGAGTTGCGCCTCCTTGAAGCTGCCCGGCGCGAACGAGCACTGCACGTCCGGCGTCGCCGATTCCTCCAGCACCTTGACCGACGCGGCAACGAGCGAGGCGCTGTAGGTGAGGATGCCGTCGCCCTTGACGAGATAGCGCAGCACTTCGCCCGCGAGCGGCAGGCCGCGCGAACGCTCGTTGATGGTCGGCAGGCCGATCACACGGTGCGTCATACGCACGATGAAATGGTCCTGCAGATTCTGGCCGACGCCCGGCAGCGCATGGCGCACCGGCACGCCGATCTTCTTGAGATGCTCGGGGTCGCCGACGCCGGAAAGCTGCAAGAGGTGCGGCGTGCCGACCGCGCCCGCGGACAAGATGACCTCGCGGTCGACCTCAACGCGCTCGCGCCGCCCGCCCTTCTCGTACTCGAGGCCGATGGCGCGCGTGCCATCGAACAGCACGCCGCGAACGAGCGCGTGAAGCACGACCGAAAGATTGGGGCGACTCATCGCCGGCCGCAGATAGGCCCGCGCCGCCGACATGCGCCGGCGGCCGCCGCGCGTCTGCTGGCACGGACCGATGCCGCCATGCGGCAGCGCGTTGACGTCGGCGCGGAAGGGCAGCCCCACCTCCTGCCCAGCCGCGATCACCGCCTGGCACAGTGGCGGCATGTCGCACATGTGACTCGTCGAGAGGGGCCCGCCCGTGCCGCGCCACTCGTTGCTCTCGCCGGTCCAGTTCTCGGTGAGCTTGAAATAGGGCAGCACGTCGTCCCACGACCAGCCGCGATTGCCGAGCTGCGCCCAATGGTCGTAGTCCTCGGGCTGGCCGCGCACATAAATGAGGCCGTTGATCGAGCTGGAGCCGCCGAGGCCCCGCCCGCGCGGATAGAGGATGGCACGGCCGGCGGTGCCAGGATCGGGCTCGGCGCGGAAGCGCCAGCTCGCGGTCGGATGATCGAGCAGCTTGGTGAAGCCTGCCGGGATATGGATCAGCGGATTCCAATCGCGCCCGCCCGCCTCGATCAGCAGCACCTTGGCGGTCGGATCCTCCGACAGGCGGTTCGCGAGCACGCAGCCGGCCGTGCCGGCCCCGACGATGACGTAATCGACCTTCATCGCTTCCTCCCGCCGCCCCGCCCGGCTCCTGCCGGTTCGGGCCCAAAACTAACTAATTGTTTTATTCATATAAATTGGGTTCGTTCTGTAAAATCACGCGTGGCGACCGCGCCGCCATAAAATTTTGCGTACAGGCCAAGCCTAGTGCCGGCAGCCGCGCTGTTCAAGCGCCGACCGGTTTCCTCTATCTCAGTAGCCGACCGTGAAGCGCCGGCGCGAGTGGCGCGGCGCCTCGATCTCGTCCGCCATGGCGATCGCGAAATCCTCCATCGAAATCGAACTCGTGCCGTCGGCGGCGACAAGGAGATGATCGCCCCCGAGGCGGAACTTGCCGATGCGCGCGCCGGGAGCAAATTGGCCCGACGGCGAGAGGAAGGTCCAGTCGAGCGTTTTCTCGGCCCGCAAGAGCGCCAAGAAACCACTGCCGGCACGCGCCTCGGGGCGTACCTGCGGCGGCAGATCGTCGCCATCGACGAGCTGGCGGCCGGCGGCATTGAGGAGCGATCCTGCGCCGCCGACGACGAGAAAGCGCTTTGCGCCAGCCGCCTTCACGGCAGCGATGAGGACGGCCGGATCGATCTGCACGAATCGCGTCGCCGATACGACCGCGTCGTGCCCGGCGATCAGGGGCGCGAGCGCCGCGGGATCGCGCGCGTCACCCTCACGTGCCACGACGCGCTCATGCGGCTGCACAGCCTCGGGATGGCGCCCGATCGCCGTGACGCGGTGGCCGCGGCGCAGGAGTTCCGCGGTGACGCGCGAGCCCGCCTTGCCCGAGGCGCCGATGACCGCGATGTTCATTACTTCCTCCTTGCCAAAAGAGACGGTAGTGGGTTTGGGTCCCCGCGACCATCTCTAGAGGTTCGTCACTTGACTTTCCTACCTGCGACCGCCATTTAGCTTAGCAGCATTATCTCGCGCACACGCGAGGTGCGCCTCCCCGATCCCGGGGCGGCGATTTTCGAAAATGCTCCGCGTCAATCGAACTTCCCGGTCGCGTGGGCCGGGATCGACCCAGGGCAAACCACGAACGGTTTGCACGCGCTTGGTCGGCGCGGCTGAGCCCACGCCTGTCCAAGAAAGTCATAGAGTGCAATCTTCATTTTTTGATCTTCAGCTTGGCGAGCCGCTGTTACTCGCGCTCGCCGCCGAGAAATACCTGACACCCACCCCCATCCAGGTGCAATCCATCCCGCCGTCGTTGGCGGGCCGAGACGTTTTGGGCCTCGCCCAGACCGGGACCGGCAAGACCGCCGCGTTCGCACTTCCGATCCTCCAACGCCTTTCCTCGCAGCGCTTTGATAGAGGCCCCCGGGCGCCGCGTGCCCTGGTGCTGACGCCGACGCGCGAACTCGCGATTCAGGTCGCCGACAGTTTCCGCCGGTACGGGCGACACTTGCCGTCACTGAGCGGTACGGTCGTCTTCGGCGGAGTGGGCCAGCAACAGCAGATCGATGCGCTCGCGCGCGGCGTCGACATACTTGTCGCGACGCCCGGACGCCTGCTCGATCTCGCCGCGCGAAAGTTCGTGCGCTTCGAGAAGCTCGCAATGCTCGTGCTCGACGAAGCCGATCGGATGCTCGACATGGGCTTCCTTCCGGACGTGAAGCGGATCATCGCGCTCCTTCCCAAGGAACGCCAAACTTTGCTGTTCTCCGCGACCTTGCCCGATAGCATCGGCCGGCTTGCGGAGAGCATCCTGCGAAAGCCGGTCAGGGTCGAGGTCGCGCCGCCTGCGACGACCGTCGAACGCATCGACCAGCGCATCATCTTCGTGCCGAGCCCGGAAAAGCACCGCATCCTTGCCGAACTCCTCCGCGATACGGCGATTTCGCGCGCGCTTGTGTTCACCCGCACCAAGCACGGGGCCGACCGCGTCGCCGAGCGGCTCGCGCGGATCCCAATTCATGCCGCGACCATCCACGGCAACAAGTCGCAGCTCGCGCGGCAGCGCGCGCTCGCAGGATTTCGCGACGGACGCATCCGCGTCCTGGTGGCGACCGACATTGCCGCACGTGGCATCGACGTAGACGGCATCAGCCACGTTTTCAATTTCGACATCCCCAACGAGGCGGAAAACTATGTCCATCGCATCGGACGCACGGCGCGTGCCGGTGCTTCGGGCGTGGCGATCGCCCTGTGCGATCCCTCCGAGCGCGCGTTTGTCAGCGCAATCGAAAAGCTGACGCGGCGGCGCCTCCGCGTCATCGAGCGCGCGAGTCAACTTGCCGGCGGCGCAGCCACAACAGTTGATCCGCTGCCACGGGCGCTTGTCATCGACCGGACCGTGCCGGCAGAAAAGAGAGGCTCCAATGGCCAGGCCGCAAATGCGCAAGATGGTGGTCACCGGCGATCACCTCGTGGCAGCGGACAGCGGTCCGCCGTGGACCGTCCACTGGGACACCGCCGCGCGGAGCGACGGAAATTGGAGTATCGTGCGCACCAGCAATGAGATGACCGCGCTCGAACGCGCGGCGCATTTCGTGAAGCTCGGATTTGTCGTTCACGCGATCAAGGACCCCTCGGGGACGACCATAATGAACGCGGGCGAGATCAAGCGACGGTTCAGCCCCGCCGAAGACAAAGCACTCGACGGGGAATCCCCCGCCAGCTCCGCGACGACCGAGCAGTCGGCGCAGGACATCCTGCGCGGCTTCGTCGACGACTATAAAGCAACGCCGGGCCGCATGCTTGCCGCGGCGACGCTCCATGCGCTGCTCTCGCCGCATGGCGTCACGCGCATTCAGTTTGATCGGGCCGTGGGCTACGCCAAGGATCATGGCTGGCTCAGCGTCGCCGATGGCGTTCTCACTCTGACACAGGCCGGCTATGCCGCCGCCCTGGCGTAGCGCGGCGTTCGTGCGACCAGGAAAACAGGGGAGTGCCCATGGCATTCAGACCGAACTACCGGCAACAGCGCAATGAGCGCAACCGTGTCAAGGAAGAGCGCAAGCAGGAAAAGCTGCTGAAACAGCAGGAAGCCGTCGAGAAGCGCAAGGCCGCGCGCGAAGCAGCGGCGCCGAGCGACGAACCGAGCGATGAAGCGCCGAAGAGTTGAGGAAGCGGCTTGAAGGGATCAGCTCATGAACACACCGGAAAACCATCGCAACGCCGCTTACCGCCGGGCCGAACAGCTCTTGACGGCGAAAGAGCACAAAGAGGGCGAGCGCGTCAGCGACCGCGAGAACGAGCGCCGTAAGGAAGACGAGAAGATTGCGCGCCTGCGCGCGCTGCGCCTCGCGAAGGAGGCGGCCGAGCAGAGCGCGGCACAACCCGTCGCGCCGCGCGCCGGCAAAAAAAGGCCGCCAAAATCCGGGTGAGCGCTATTCTGTATCCTTAGATAACCGCGGCCCGCAAAGGGACCAGGCAGAACGCAGCCGCCGATCAGGCGGCGTGGTGGCTATAGCCGCGCCAGGGATGGGTCGTGATGTTGAAGCCGGTCTTGCGCAGCTTGTAGATCGCGACCTTGAGGCCGATCGCCGCCTCTTCCGGCTCCCGCGTGCTGCAGCCGTAGATCGCCTGGAGCAGCTCGTTCGACGACACCACCCTGCCGCGTGCTGCGGCAAGCTCACGCGCCACGCCCGAAATCAGATAGGCACGCTGCGCGCGTTCCAGCGCCCGGACAAAGGCCTTCAGGGAAATAGTGTGGAGTTCATCGCGCATGTGCCTGACTTTCGGGCCGGAAGGGCCGCTTCATATTGGTTAATTACGGAACGCTTACGAGGGCGGATCACCGAGGCCGACACACGTCGATAAAAAGATTCGTCAAATCACGCTTCAGTAGAAATAAAGTATTTGTAAAAGAAAAGGCCCCGCCCGGTGAGGGGGCTCCGGGCGGGACCAAGTCCGCAAGGACAAAACGCGTTTTGAAAGCGCGAGATCCTTGCTAATGACTTATACGGGGGTCCGCCTGGACCGGATCATGAAGTTAAAAGCCGGTGAAACGCTGAATCGTGCGGGCGAGCAGGCTGTCGAATTTGAGCGGCCCCTCAGTCGCGATGACGCAGATACAGTCTTCGTCGCGGCCCGAGATCGGCTCGTGCACGATGTCGTCGTCGGTCTCGCCGATATCGCCGCTGCCATAGCGGCCAAGTTCGTCTGAATAGGAGCCGCTCAGGACAAGCGTCAGCTCCGTCCCCGTGTGGCCATGCCGAGGCAGGCACTTGCCGGGCCCGATGCGCAGAATGCGCAGATTGCCGCCGCGCAAGACGTCGTGCGGCAGGACCTCGAAATGGCGGATGCCTGGAGCGAGGAAACGCCACGGAATATTCTCGAGTCCGCCGTGCAGATAGCGTGCAAGCGGCGCCGGCAGGCGCGGATCGACGGGCTGGAAAGGTTGCGTCGGGCGTGCGGCAAGCCGAGCCTCGGGCCTGTCGAGGAGCGCGAATACGCGATCACGCGCGGTGGTCTCGAGCGCGACCGGCGCCAAGCTTTCGAGCATGCTGCCGCCGATCGCCTCCGCCTCGGCGACCTGGTGGCGGCAATCGGGGCAATAGGAAAGGTGTGACGCGGTGACGAGCGCCAGCGCCTCGGTCAAGGAGCCGGCGGCATAGGCGAGGAGCGTCGCCTCGCTCGGATGTTGGCGCGGCGTCATGCGTGCGCTCCCAGGCGCCCGCGCACCCGGCGAAACGCCAGACGCAGCCGCGACTTCACTGTGCCCAGCGGGATCGCCAGCGCGGCGGCGATCTCGCCATGCGACTTGCCCTCGTAGAAGGCGAGATTGACAACCTCGGCCTGGTCGGCCGGAAGATCTCGAAGCGCCGCGCGCACATCGCCCTCTTCCTGCGCCGCCTCAACCGCCCGATCGGGCAGCGGCTCGGGGTCGGGCACGAGCAGCGGATCGTCGGGATCAAGCTCGGGGTGCCGCTCGCGGCGCACCGCGTCGATGCGCAGATTGCGGGCGATGGTGAAAATCCAGGTGCCGACCCCAGCCTTGGCGGGATCGTACGAGTCGGCCTTGCGCCAAACGGTCAGCATCACTTCCTGCACCAGATCCTCGGCGAGCGCGTCGGATGCGCCGAGTCGTTTCAAATAAGCCTTGACCCGCGGAGCGTAGTAGTCGAACAAGGCGGCAAAGGAATTCTGGTCGTGGCGTTCGACAATTGCCCGCAAGAGACGGGCAAAATCGGACGATGGGGAGGCGGCATCGGCGCGGGGGGCCGTCATTGCGAATAAACCGAGGCGAGCGGCGGTGCCGCGCCAAGGCAAGCCCGCGCCGGGCAGGATCGCAAGATCTGCATACATCGTGGCTTGGTACGTGCCCGCAAAGATTTTGGTTCACCAGCGAACTGTGCGGTGATCCAAAATCTTCGCGCCGACGTATCGTCTTGGTTAACCCAGGACCGACGGCCGTATCCGCGCGGGATTCGGGATGACAACCGCCTCATCTCCCCTCACCGTCGCCGTGATCGGGTCGGGGGTCGCCGGCCTGGCAGCATCCTGGCTTCTCAAACGACGCCATGACGTCACGCTCTACGAACGTGCCGCCCGGCTCGGCGGCCATTGCAATACGGTAGATGTCTCCGACGCCAACGGCAACCCTGTAGCAATTGATACGGGCTTTATCGTTTACAATTCCGTCAACTATCCCAACCTGGTGGCGCTCTTCCAGGCGCTCGGCGTCGCAACCCACGCGAGCGACATGTCATTCGCCGTGTCGCTCGACGGCGGCCGGCTCGAATATTCGGGGAGCGATCTCGGGGGCCTCTTCGCCCAGCGCCGGAACCTCGTGAGCCCGCGCTTCTGGAGGATGCTGGGCGACATCGCACGGTTCTACCGCGCGGCGCCCCGGCTCCTCGCCGCCGCAGACGCCGACACCTTGACGCTCGGCGCCTATCTCGATGCCGAGAACTATTCCGCGGCGTTCGTCGACGAGCACATCCTGCCGATGGCGGCGGCGATCTGGTCGAGCGCAAAGGCCGACATGCGCCACTATCCGGCGCGAGACTTCGTCCGCTTTTGCGCCAATCACGGGCTCCTGCGCCTGACGAGGCGGCCGCAATGGCGCACCGTGATCGGCGGGAGCCGCGTCTATGTTGCGAAGATGTCGGCAACGCTGGCCGACGGGGTGGCGCTTGGCACCGCCGTGCGCTCGGTGCGGCGGCGGCACGATGGCGTCACGGTCGAGGACGACAAGGGCGGCGTGCGGCGCTTCGACCAGGTCGTCATCGCGGCACACGCCGACGAGGCGCTCGCCATGCTGGCCGACGCCGATCCCGAGGAGCGGCGGCTCCTCGGCGCGTTCCGCTATGCGCGCAAGCGCGCCGTGCTCCATTCCGACGCGAGCTTCATGCCAGTGAGGCGGCGCGCCTGGGCGAGCTGGAATTATCTTGGCCGCTCCGGCGCGGATGGCGAGCTGCCGACCGTCACCTATTGGATGAACAATCTCCAGAAGCTCACCTGCCAGCGCGAATTCTTCGTGACGCTCAACCCGCCGCGCGAGCCGCGCGCGGCCCATGCCGAGTTCGTCTATGACCATCCGGGCTTCGATCCGAGGGCGGGCGCGGCGCAGCGCGAACTGTGGTCGCTGCAAGGGCGCCGCCGCACGTGGTTCTGCGGCGCGCATTTCGGCGCCGGCTTCCACGAGGACGGGCTGCAGGCTGGGCTCGCCGTGGCCGAGGATCTTGGCGGCGTACGGCGGCCGTGGTCGGTCGCCGAGGAATCCGGCCGCATCTGGCGCACGGCGGCGCCCGTGCTCAGCGAGGCAGCCGAATGAGCGGCTCGGCGCTTTACTTCGGCACCGTCACGCATCAGCGCCTGCGCCCGGTACGGCATGAGTTGAGCTATCGCGTGTTCTCGCTTCTCGTCGATCTCGACGAACTGCCGGATCTCGCGCGGCGGCTCAGGCTCCTCTCGCACAACCGTTTCAACCTGTTCTCGTTCCACGACCGCGACCATGGCGCGCGACGCGATCGGAGGCTCAGGCCTTACGTCGAGGCACAGCTCGCGCGCGCGGGGATCGCGCTCGACGGTGGCGCGATCCGCCTCCTCTGCTTCCCGCGCGTCCTCGGCTATGTCTTCAACCCGCTCAGCATTTATTTTTGCCACGGGCCCGACGCCGCGTTGCGCGCCATTCTCTACGAGGTCTCGAACACATTCGGCGAGCAGCACTCCTATCTCATCCCGGTGACGGGGCCGGGCGGCGTCGTGAGCCAGAGCTGCGCCAAGGAATTCTATGTCTCGCCTTTCATGGAGATGGCGTGCCGCTACGAGTTTCGCCTCGCGGCGCCAGGCGAAAAAATCGCCGTCTATATCCGCCAGAGCGACCGCGAGGGCCCTATCCTCCACGCGAGCCTGGCGGGGACGCGCGCGGAACTGAGCGACCGGGCGCTCATCGGTGCCTTTCTTTCTTATCCGCTGATGACCCTCAAGGTGATCGGCGGCATCCACTGGGAAGCGCTGCGTCTTTGGCGCAAGGGCCTCAAGGTTCTGCCGCACCCGGCGCCACCCACCGACCCCGTGACCATCTGCCAGCCGGCGGAGCCCTGACCTCCAAAGACGAGCCCATGCACGATCACAATCCAGCACATTTTGCCGCCGCCCGCCCGGTCCCTTCGGCGCCGGAACTCGACGATTTCTGGAGCCGCATCCTGCTGCGGCGGCTCAACGGGATCGCGCACGGGCGCTTGACGCTCGTGACGCCCGGCGGGGCGGTACTGGCGTTCGGGCATGCCGGCGCCGAGCCATCGATCAGCCTCGCGATTCGTCATCCGCGCGTCGCGCGGCGCCTCGTCTTCGGCGGCACGATCGGCTTTGCCGAATCCTATATGGACGGCGATTGGGATTGCGCCGACCTCGTCGGCCTCGTGCGGCTCGCGGTGCTGAACGAGCGGGCGCTCGGCCTAGAGGCCGATGGCAGTCTCGCCACGCGCGTGCTCGAGCGCGTGCGTCACGCGCTTCGCCGCAACACGAGGGCGGGCAGCCAGCGCAACATCGCTTATCACTACGATCTCGGGAACGATTTCTACGCGCTCTGGCTCGACCGCGGCATGACTTATTCCTCGGCACTCTTCGAGGACGCGCACGAAGCACTCGAAGCAGCGCAGCAGCGCAAATACGACCGCGTCGCGGCGCTCGCCGAGCTCGCGCCCGGCCAGAGCGTGCTCGAGATCGGCTGTGGCTGGGGCGGCTTCGCGGAAGAGGCCGCGCGCGCCCACGGATGCCGCGTCACCGCGCTCACGCTCTCGCGCGCGCAGCGCGAGTACGCCGAAGCGCGGACGGCGCACGCCGGCCTCGCGGACAAGGTCGAGATCCGGATCGAGGATTATCGCGACGCGCGCGGCCGCTACGACCGCATCGCCTCGATCGAGATGATCGAGGCGATCGGGCACGAGCACTGGCCGACCTACTTCGCACGGCTTCACGAGCTGCTGCGTCCGAATGGTATCGCCGTGCTGCAAGCGATCACCATCGCCGACGAACGCTTCGAGTCTTATCGCCGCTGCCCCGATTTCATCCAGCGCTATATCTTTCCGGGCGGCATGCTGCCGGCGCCGGGCGTGCTCAAGCGCGAGGCCGAGGGCGCGGGCTTCGCCTTCGTCGAAGGACCGCGCTTTGCCGCTTCCTACGCCTTGACGCTCGCGCTGTGGCAAGAACGCTTCCAGGCGGCGTGGCCGCGCATCGCCGCGCTCGGCTTCGATCGACGCTTCAAGCGCATGTGGGAATATTATCTCGCTTATTGCGAGGCGGGATTCCGCTCGGGCACGCTCGACGTGGGGCTCTACCGGCTCGAGCGGCGGGGATGAACGAGGCGCGCCTGCCGCTGTCGCGGGCGCTCGCCTATGCCGCGCCGGGCTTCGCGCTCGCAATTCCGCTCGTCCCGGTCTTCACCTTTCTGCCGACGCTCTATGCGCGCGACGTGGGGCTTGGCCTCGCAGGCACGGGGACGGTCCTCTTTGTCGCGCGCGCCGTCGATTTCCTCCTTGATCCGCTGATCGGGCTCGGCAGCGACCGGATCGAGACTCGGTTCGGTCGCCGCAAGCCATGGATCGTCGTGGGCGCGATCATCGCCGGTGCCGCGCTTTTCGCGCTCTTCGCGCCGCCCGCCGGCGCGGGCGCGGCCTATCTCTTCCTATGGCTCGCGCTTCTCTATCTCGGCTTCACCGCGGTGCAGATTCCCTATACCGCATGGGGCGCGGAGCTCGTGCCCGACTACCACGAGCGCACGCGGATCACCGGCTTGCGCGAAGGACTTACGCTTGCCGGCATTGTCACGACCGGCGCGCTGCCGGTCGCGGCGACGCTTATGGGTCTGTCCGAGCGGCGCGGCATGGTCGCGATCGCGCTTCTCGCGATCCTCTGCGGCGGACCGGCGATCGCGCTCCTCGCCTGGCGCGTGCCGGAAGGCCGCGTGCGCGAGAATGAGCGCGTCGGCCGCGTCGATCTTCGCGCGATGCTCGCCAACCGGCCGTTCCTGCGGCTGTTCTGCGCCTGGTTCGTCAACGGGCTCGCGACCGGCGTCCCCGCCGTGCTCTTCCCGTTTTACCTGCAGTATGGGCTCATCGCCGGCCAGATGGCGCGCGGCGTAATGATCTTCACCTATTTCGCAGCGGGCGCATGCGCCATTCCCGCCTGGCTCGTGGCAAGTCGGCGCTTTGGCAAGCATCGCGTCTGGTGTTGCGCCATGCTGATGGCGATGGCGGCGTTCGTGTGGGTGCCGCTGTTGCAGCCGGGCGCGGATGCAGCGTTCTTCGTCGTCTGCCTCGTCACGGGCGCGGCGCTGGGAGCCGACCTCGCGCTACCGCCGGCGATGCAGGCCGACGTCGTCGACCTCGACAATCTCCGCACCGGCGCGGCGCGCGCCGGGTTCTATTTCGCGATCTGGGGCATGGGCACGAAGCTCGCGCTCGGCGCGGCGGCAGGTGGCGCCTTCTATGCTCTCGACCTCGTCGGCTTCGATCCCAATGGCGGCAATGGACCACGCGCGCTTTTCGCCCTCGCCGCGACCTACGCGCTGGCGCCGGTCGCGCTCAAATCCGTCGCGGTCGCGCTCGTGTGGAATTTTCCCGTGACGCCGCGGCGCCACGCCATCATCCGCCGGCGCCTTGCGGAGCGCGAGGCGCTCAGCGCCCGGTCGCGCGCCGTACCAGCCGGAAATAGAGCCCGTATGGCAGGAGACGGGCGAGCTTCAGCATGAATGTGAAACGGCGCGGAAACGCGACCTCGAAGCGGCCGGCGGCAAGCCCTTCGGCGATGCGGCGCGCGGCGTCCTCCGGCTCCATGAGGAAGGGCATCGCGAATTTGTTGGCCTCGGTCATGGCCGTGCGCACGAAGCCGGGATTGACGATGCTGATCCCGACGCCGCGCTTGTCGAGATCAGGCTTCAGCGCCTCGCATAGATTGATGAGCGCGGCCTTGGTCGGGCCATAGGCCGCAGCTGTCGGCAAGCCGCGATATCCCGCGACCGAGGCAATGACCGCGAAATACCCGCTGCCACGCGCGAGAAAGTGCGGCAAGAGCGCTGCTATCCCATGCACCACGCCCATATAGTTGATTTCGACATGGCGGCGGAAGAGCGCGACGTCGAACCCATCGATCTCGAGCGGCGTGAATGTCCCGGCGCCGAGTATGGCGAGGTCGAGCGGCCCGATCGCCGTTTCGATCGCGGGCACGGCGGACGCCATCGCGCCGGCATCGGCGACATCGACCGGGAAGGCATGGATTCGCCCCGGCACCATCGCGGCGAGCGCGTCGAGCTCCTCGCGCCGACGCGCGCTCGCGGCGACGGTAGCGCCTGCCCGTGCGTAGTGGAGCGCGAGCTCGCGGCCGATGCCGCTCGAGGCACCGGTGATCCAGACGCGCTGGATCATTGCGGCGCCACGCAGCGCTCGCAGACATAATCGATGGGCGTCCCGTCCTTTCCCGGAAAACGCAGCTTGAGCCAATGCCCGCCCGCGTCGTACCAGCTCTCGGCCTTGAAGTCGCTGACATAGCGGTAATGCGTCGCCGGACGCGTCGTCGATCCCACGGCAACCGATTCGACACCCAATGGCTCGAGCTTCACCTCGCTGATCTTGCCGGACAGCGTGTTGAGCACGCGGGTTGCATCGATCACCTGGGCATCCCAATGGCTGGAGGGAAGAATGGAATGCGCGATTCGCTCGTGCGCGTCAGGCCCTGTGACAGCGAGCGCGCCGCCCTCGTCCTTCGCGTTGACCGCCGTTTTCGTGCCGTTGTCATCGATCGTCGAGGTGAGCGCGTCGAGCTTGTTGTCGCGCCAGATCTCCTGGCACGTATAGTGGAAGGTATAAACGGTGAGACCGAGGAATTTGACGGCGAGATCGAGGATCGAGCGTACCGTGAGAACATCGTCCTGGCGCGCGAAAGTCACGCGATGCTCGCCGATCTGCGTGCCTTTGCGCCACACCGCAAACGCGATATCGCTGCCGTAGAGCTTGAGGGGATCGGGGAACGCTTCGGCCGCCGCGTGCCCGGCCGCGAACAGAAAGAGCGCTGCGGCAAGACAGGCGACGCGCGAGCGAATCATCTTCCCTTCATAAGGGATTCACGGTTGAAGCGGCAAGATTCGCCGTGCGGTAAAAATGGGGCGCGGGACGCTTTTCGCGCCACGAGCGAGCGCGGGCCAACGAGGCATCTTCGATGATGAAACTCCTTTTTTTCTTGCCATTAATTCTTGGCGCATGCTCGTCGGCCGATCTCGTCAATGGGCTTGCCCCGCGCGACGATTTCCGACTCGTCGCGGATCTCTCCTATGGCAACGACCCGCGCCAGAAACTCGATCTCTACCTGCCGCTTACCGACGGCGGGCCGAAGCCGGTCGTGCTGTTCTTCTATGGCGGCAACTGGGACAGCGGCAGCAAGGCCGATTACCTGTTTCTGGGCCAGGCGCTTGCAGCGCAGGGCTTCGTCGTCGCGATCGCCGACTACCGGATCTATCCCGAGGTGAAATACCCGGATTTCCTTGCCGATTGCGCGGCGGCCACGCGCTGGACCTTCGCGCACATCGCCGATTATGGCGGCGATCCCGCGCGCGTCAGCCTCATGGGCCATTCGGCCGGCGGCTACAACGCCATGATGCTGGCGCTCGATCCGGAATGGCTCGGACCCGACCGCGCGCGCATCAAAAGCGTCGTCGGGCTTGCCGGACCTTATGATTTCCTGCCTCTCACCGATCCGACGCTCAAGATCATCTTCAGCACCGCGAACGACCTCAGGCTGACGCAGCCCATCCGTTATGCCGACGGCAGCGCGCCGCCGATGCTGCTCGTGACCGGGCGGCTCGACACGATCGTGAGCCCGGGCAACGTCACCCGACTCGCGGCGCGGCTGCGCGAGAAGGGCGCGACGGTCGAGACCGAGCGCTACACGTTCCTTGGCCACATCACGCTCATCGGCTCGTTCGCGCGGCCGCTGCGATGGGTGACGCCGGTGTTGGGCGACGTGACCCGCTTCCTCACGGAAGGACCGGCGGAGTAGCGCGAGGCTAGCGGCGGAAGAAGTTTCCGGCCTGGACCTTCACCGTCGCGGTGGCAGGATCGAATGCGATGCCCATCGGGTCCTCGCCCGCGCCCACCTTCTTGATCTGGCGGCGCAAGAGGCGGCGGAGCTGGGCGATCCCCTTGTCGGACGTCGCCAGATGCTCTTCCGAATGGAGGCTGATCGGGCCTTGGCCCACCTGTGCCTCCCAGTCGCCGGGGAAGCGCTGGTGCTCCTCCTCGCTGAGCTGCGACCAGAGCCGCCCGTCATAATTGCGCGGCTCGCGCGGCACGAAGTTCTCAGGCACGCGACCCGCGTGGAAGAGGCGATAGCTGGTGTCGTCGACCGGCACGACCCAGCCGACGCGGCTGGCGGGCCCTTCCTTCATATGCACGTCCGGCACGATGCGGACATGCGGGAACAGCACCTGCGTGATGCGGTCCATCTCGCGCCCGTCATCGAGCTTGCGATAAGCGACGTAGCGCATGCCGTGATCGGCCTCGTTCCAGGAGACGACCGGCATGACGCCGAACTCGGGCACGAACTGCACGCCGCTGAAGGTCGTGTGCAGGATCGGGAGATGGAACGGGTCCATCACGTTTTCCCAATCGTTGAGCCAGTTCGTGGGCACGATCTCGACCGTGGTGTCGCCGCCGCCGCCGGTGCTGGCGCCATCGGCGAGGAGCCGCTCGCCCGGCCCCAGATCCTCGAGCCGGTCATAGCGTGGCAGCGCCGGCTTCTTCGCCGGCGGACCCATGTAGGCGAAGACGAGGCCATAGCGCTCCTCGACCGGGTACCAGGGCTGGCGGATTTTCTGGCGCTGCCGCCCGCCCTCGGGCTCGCACGGCTGATCGAGGCAGCGCCCCTCCACGTCGAAGAGCCAGCCGTGATAGCAGCAGCGGATGCCGTCATTCTCGACGCGGCCGTAATAGAGCGTGGTGCCGCGATGGCAGCAGCGCGGGTAAAGGAGACCCGGCCGGCCCTTGCGGTCGCGGAAGATGACGAGGTCCTCGCCGAGGATGCGGACGTTTTGCGGCGTGGGCCCAATCCGCTCGGAGAGCGCCACAGGGTGCCAATAGCGGCGCATGAACTCGCCGCACGGCGTGCCGGGCGCGACCTCGGTGATCTCGGCGTCGTGATGCTGCGGCGCGCGGCCATAGGCCGTGCCGTCATCGGGCTGCCGGTTGCTCGTGCCTTCCATGTGCCTTCCTCCAGCGCCCTGATCCTAGCGCCCGCTCACCGGTCGCGCAGCATATGCCGCGCGAGGAAAATCACCGGCACGACGCAGACGACGATGAGGCTCCCCACCGCCGCGGCCGCCGCGCTGTCGTTCGCGACGAACAGATTCCACATGATGACCGAGAGCACGGTGTTGTCGCGGCTCGCGAGAATCGTCGGCAGCGTGAACTCGCGAAAGCCGATGATGAAGAGCAGCACGAAATTGGCAACGAGGCTCGGCGCGATGAGCGGCAGCACGACACGGCGCATGGTTTCGAGCCAACGCCCGCCGGCGGCATAGGCCGCCTCCTCGAGCTCGCGATCGAGCTGCGTCAGGCTCGCGCGGGAGAGGCGGGTCGCCACCGCGAGGCGATAGGAATACGCGAGCACGAGCACCCCGACCGTGCCGTAGATGCCGATGGGGAGCGAGAGATAAAGCAGCATCGCAGCAAGGCCAACGATCACCGACGGCAGGCCGATCGAGACGATGCTGAGAAAATCGACGACCGCGCGTCCCGGCAGGCGCGAGCGCAGCACGGTCCAGGCGAGAAGCGCCCCCAACGTCGTCACGATCGCGGCGCTCGCGCCCGCGACGATGAAGGTGTTGCGGAGCGCGAGCCAGAAATCGCCGCGGGCAAAGAGCGCGCGGTAGGCCGCGAGGCTTGCTTTGGGCAGAAGGGCGAGCGACGGCGGCGCATAGCCGTAGAAGCTCGTCCACAGCAGCACGGCCGCCGGCAGCACGACGGCGATGGCGAGGTAGAAGAAAACGAGCGCGACGGCAGGCGCGGCCCAGGCGCCGAGCGGATAGCGCAGCGGCCGGAACGCTTTGCCGCGCACCGTGGCAAAGCGCTGCGATTCGGCGACAAGGCGGTTGTAGAGCACGAGCAGCGCCATCGCCGCCGCGAGAAACGGCAGCGCGACCGAGGCGGCGCGGCCGAACGCCGGCAGGTTGGTATCGGGATTGAGCTCGTAATAGATACGCGTGCTGAAGATGTCGATGCGCGCCGGCAGGCCGATGACGAGCGGCATCTCGAACTGCTCGAGCGCCACCAACACGGCAAGGATAAGGGGAGCGAGAATGCCCGGGCGCAACACCGGCAGCGTAACGCGCCAGAAGCTCGACCAGGGCGGCGCACCGGCAGCACTTCCCGCCTCCTCGAGCGCCGGGTTCATCGAGCGCAACGCCGCCGACAGAAGCAGGAACAGGAACGGTACGAGCGCAACACCTTGCGCAAAGATGAGGCCGGCCATGCTGAAGATGTCGATGGGGCCGTCGCCCGCGGTTCCAGTTGCGGCGCGAAACGCGAGATTGATCCAGCCGGCGTGGGGCCCGAGGAGAAAGATCCACGCGACCGCCAGCACGACGCCAGGCACAAGCAGCGGGAAGAGCACGCTCGTATAGATAAGCGAGCGCAACGGCATGTCCGTGCGCTCGACGAGCCAAGCGAGGGCGAACGCCACCGCGAAGCCCAAAGCCACCGAGCCCGCCACGAACTCGAGCGTGCCGGGCACGACAACCGCGTAGAGGCGGCGATCGAGATAGATCGCGGCGAGATTATCGAGCGTCCAGTGCGAGCCCGGCTCGAACGGCAGATCGTCCTTGGGCCCGCGGAAGGCCGCAGCGAGCAGCATCACGAGCGGCGCCGAAATGAGATAAAGCGCGAATGCCGCCGCCGCCGCGAGGATCGCCGTTCCAGCCGCGCCGGTTTCCCTGAAGCGCGCCGCGAACGGCGGGCGAAGCGTCATTTCTCGCCGCGCACCAGGGCGGAGAAGCTCTCGTAGTATTTCGCGCGCTGATCCATCGTGTCGGTGTCTTCGAGCACGATCCTAGAGCCCTTCGCATGGATTTCCGCGGCGAGCGCGGACGTCGAGCCGGGGCGGATGTCGGCTTCGTGGATGACGCTCTCGTAAAGCGCGCGCCCCTCGTCGGAGGCGAGCCACGCGGCGAGCAGGAGCGCCGCGTTCGGATGAGGCGCATCCTTGAAGACGGCGACCGCGAACTGCGCCGCCGGAACCGTGTCCATCACGACATAGCCGCTCGGTACACCGTCGGCGGTGTAGCGGTAGGAGAGCGCCACCGAATCCCCGACCGCGAGCACGCGCTCGCCGCTCTTCAAGAGCGCTTCGGCGGGCGCGTTGGTGACGAGGAGCTTGCGCTCGTCAATGAGCGTACGGCCCCAGCGCTCGGTCCGCTCCGGCCCCCAGCCGAGCGCCAGAAAGCCCATGAGCCGCGGGAGCAGGAAGGTCTGCGCCGTGAGCTTGCCGGTCCATTTGGGATCGGTGAGATCGTCCCACGTGCGCGGCAATTCGGACGCGGCGATGTGGTCTTTCGCGTAGACGACGGAATAGACGAAATTGTGCGTCGCGATCGCGTGGCCATCAAACGCGACGTTGCCTAGTGCGAGGCCGAAGCGCGCCCAGTCGATCTTCTCTAGGAGGTCGCGCTTCTCGACCTCGATCATGCCGCCCAAGGAAAAGCTCCAGGTGTCGAAGGAATGACGCCCGGCGCGCGCTTCGGCGATGATCTTGGTGGCCGCCTGGAGATCGGCCACCGTCCTCACCTCGATGCCGGGGAAGCGTTTCGCGAAATATTCCGGGACCCATTCGACTTCGACCGCGGCGGGTCCGGAGAGCACGACTTCTTTTTCGGCCTTCGCCTTCTCGTAGAGCGCGGCGAGCGCGGGATTAAGGTCCGCGGCGGCAGCCGGCAGGCTCGCGGCCCAGAGCAGCGCCACGGCGCCAAGCAAGGTGCGCATCATAAGAACCCTCATGCCGCCGGAAGGATGAGGCCACGCGCCTCGCCGAAACCGATCCCGACGGCGCCCGGCTTCTCGGCGCGGGCGCGGAAGATCACCTCGTCGCCGTCTTCGAGCCAGCGCCGCTCCTCGCCGTTCGCGAGCTTCATCGCCTCGCTGCCGCGTTTCGTGATCTCGAGGAGACAGCCGAGCGTGCCCGGCTGCGGCCCCGACAGCGTGCCGGTCGCGAGGAGATCGCCCGGACGCAGATTGCAGCCGTTCGACGTGTGGTGCGCCACCATTTGCGCCACCGTCCAATAGCCGTTCCGCGCGTTGCAGAGGGCAAAACGCATCGGCGCGCCGCGAGCTTCGCGACTTTTAGGCGTGACGATGAGCGCTTCGAGCGCGATGTCGAAGCCACCTTCGCCTTGCTGCGCGAGATGCGGCAGCGGCGCGGGATCGCCCGCCGCGTGCGCCTCGTTCGCAGCGCGGAAGGGCTCCAGCGCCGCCTTCGTCACGATCCATGGCGACACAGTCGTGCAGAAGCTTTTGCCGAGGAACGGACCCAAAGGCTGCGACTCCCATCCCTGGATGTCGCGCGCCGACCAATCGTTCAAAAGACAGAAGCCGAAGATGTGCTCTTCCGCGCGGGCGATCGGGATCGGCTCGCCCATCGCGTTGCCGGCACCGATATAGAAGCCCAACTCCACTTCGCAATCGAGCGAGCGCGACGGGCTCAAGAGCGGCGCGTCGCTTCCCTGCCGGCGGATCTGGCCCTTGGGCCGCCGGAAATTCGTGCCGCTCGGCACGATCGAGGAAGTGCGGCTGTGGTAAGCAACCGGCAGGTACTTGAAGTTCGGCATCAGCGGATTTTCGGGACGGAAGGCACGGCCGGCGTTGGTCGCGTGATGGATCGAGCTGAAGAAATCGGAGAAATCGCCGATCTCGGCCGGTAGCAGCAGCTCGGCATCCGCCATCGCGACGAGATGCGGCTCGATGCTCGCGCGCCGCGCCGAGCCTTCGCTGCCGAGCATTTCGGACAGCTCGCGCCGCAGCGCGTTCGTGGGCCCATTGCCGAGCGCCATCAAAGGATTGAGCGTGGCGCCGCTGGCCGCAGCAGCAGCCATCGCGGCGGCGCCCGAGAAGATCGCGGCGCGATGTGCAGCCGCGAGATCGACGATGCGGTCGCCGATGGCGACGCCGCCACGCGCCGCTTCCGGCACGCCTTTGCGCCGGAAGATTCCGAGCGGCAGGTTCTGCAGCGGGAAATCCGTGCCCAGCGCGTTCGCCGCTTCGACCCAGCTCTTGCGCTTTGGGTCGTGAGTTTCGTCGAGTGCCATCATCTTCCCCGGAAGTGGTTTTCGAAGCCGCTCCAGACGCTATCGTAGTCATGCTGCAAGGCGGGTGTCTCGAGCGCGTAGCGCGTCGGGCGGCAGACGAGCCGCGTTTCGAACATGAAGGCCAGAGTATCGGCAAGATAATAGGGCTTGAGCTCGGCCGTCGAAGCCTCGGCATAGGTCGCGCGGTCGGGCCCATGCGCGGCGAGGCAGTTGTGCAACGTGGCACCACCCGGCACGAAACCTTGCGCCTTCGCCTCGTAGGCGCCGTGGATCAGGCCCATGAACTCGCTCATCACGTTCCTGTGGAACCACGGCAGGCGGAACGTGTGCTCGGCCACCTGCCAGCGCGGCGGAAATATCACGAAATCGACGTTGGCGGTTCCGGCATGCTCGGAGGGCGAGGTCAGCACCGTGAAGATCGACGGGTCGGCGTGGTCGAAGCTCACCGTGTTGATGACCATGAAATTCGCGAGATCGTATTTATAGGGGACGTAGTTGCCGTGCCAGGCGACAACATCGAGCGGCGAATGGTCGAGCTCGGCAGCCCAGAGATTGCCCTCGAATTTCTGCACGAGCTCGGTCTTCGTGTCGCGGTCCTCGTAGGCCGCGACGGGGGCGAGGAAATCGCGCGGATTGGCAAGCCCGTTGGCCCCGATCGGCCCAAGCTCCGGAAGGCGAAGCTGCGCGCCGTAATTCTCGCACACATAGCCGCGCGCCGTGCCGTCCGGCAGCTCGACGCGGAACTTGACGCCGCGCGGCACGACGGCGATCTCGCCGGGCGCGGCCTCGAGCGCGCCAAGCTCGGTGCGCAGCAGTACACGCCCTTCCTGCGGCACGAGCAGAAGCTCGCCGTCGGCATCGGCGAAGGTGCGGTCGACCATCGCGCGGCTCGCGACATAGCAATGAATGGCGACGCCGAAGCGCTGCGAGGCATCGCCATTGCCGGCTAGCGTCACGAGCCCGTCGACGAAATCCGTCGGCGCCGCGGGCAGCGGCAGCGGATCCCAGCGCAGGCGGTTCGGCGGTGGCACTGCCTCGTCGAAGGGAGTCGAGCGGATCAATCCGCTGCCGACGCGGCGATAAGGCCCGTGCGCGGCCGAGGGCCTGATGCGGTAGAGCCAGGTGCGGCGGTTCTCGGCCCGCGGCGCGGTGAAGGGCGTGCCGGAAACGCCTTCGGCATAAAGGCCCAAAAGCGGCTTCTGCGGCGAGTTCTGGCCTTTGGGCAGCGCCCCCGGCACCGCCTCGGTCGCGAACTCGTTGCCGAAGCCCGAGAGATAGCGAAGCTCGCTCATATGCGCCTCCTCGCGGCAAACGCCATTTGGCTTCGTTTCGCCGCGTTCGGCAACAGGCAGGATCGGCTGGTCGCGATAGCGCGCGATCAGAAGCCGGCGAGCCAGGCCGCAAGCACGCGCTCGCCGGCGGCGACAAGCCCCGGCGCGTGGCGCGTGGACTGGGCGCGCAGCTCGGCGATGCTCACCCCGTCGCTCGCGGCGATCTCGCAGGTATGCCCGACATACCAGCGCTCGAGGCCTTTCGCCGTCGTCTCGATGTGGAATTGCAGCGCGAGGCCATGCCGGCCGACGGCGAAGGCCTGGTGCGCCGTGCGCGGGCTTGCGGCGAGAAGCTCGGCGCCGGCCGGAAGATCGAACGTGTCGCCGTGCCAATGCAGCACCGGCACGCCATCGAGCGCGGCGAGCGGCGACTGCTTGCCGGCGCGGGTGAGCTCGATCGGCGCCCAGCCAATCTCCTTGAAGCCCGCGGGATAAATCTTGGCGCCCAGGGCCTTCGCCATGAGCTGCGCGCCAAGACATATGCCAAGCACCGGGCGCCTTTCGGCAAGGCGCCTCGCGATGAGCGCGGTCTCGGCCGCGAGGAAAGGATAATCGGCCTCTTCGTAGACGCCGATCGGGCCACCGAGAACGACGAGAAGATCGGCGGCGGCAAGCTCGCGCGCGGCGAGACCGTCGATCGCGGCGTCGCGATAGTGGAACTCGTAGCCGCTCGCCACGAGCGCGGCGGCGAGCGCGTCGAGATCCTCGAAAGCGACATGGCGGAGCGCGACCGCGCGCTTCATCGCGCGGAGATTACCGCGCGTGCCGTTGTATCTCTACAACACGCCGAGCATGTCACCGACGAGCGGATGACGGACGATATCGCGCTCCGTGAGGCGGACGACGGCAACGCCCGAGAGCGCCTCAAGCCGGCGCGCAATCTCGGTCAGGCCCGAAAGGCCCTCGAGCAGGTCGCTCTGGTCGGGATCGCCCGTCACCACCATGGTCGAATGCCAGCCGAGCCGGGTCAGCAGCATCTTGATCTGGCCGTAGGTGCAGTTCTGCGCCTCGTCGATGACGATGAAGGCGTTGTTGAGCGTGCGGCCGCGCATGTAGGCGATGGGCGCGATCTCGATCGCGCCTTCGGCCAGGAGCTGCTTCAGCCGCCGGCCGCCGAGCCGCTCGGCAAGCGCGTCGTAGAGCGGGCGCAGATAGGGCGCGAGCTTCTCCTCGAGGTCGCCGGGCAGGAAGCCAAGCCGCTCGCCCGCCTCGACCGCAGGCCGGGTGAGGACGATCCGGCCGATGCGGCCGGCCTCGAGCGCCTCGACCGCGGCGGTAATGGCGAGATAGGTCTTGCCGGTGCCGGCCGGCCCCAGCGCCAGGATCAGATTGTGGCGCCCGAACGCCGCCATGAGCGCGCGCTGCGTATCGCTGCGCGGGCGGACCGTCCGGACATAGGCCTGATCGCGATCGCCCTCGCCCTCCGCACCATGATCCCACGGGCTCCCGAACAACGGTTCGACATTCGATTGGGCGCGGTTCGGGCGTTTGGCCATGGCTCGTCCTTCTGTAGGTAAGGGTTTGAGACACAATGGGAATCTATCGCGCCCGAGGGGCGGCGGGAGGGTCGCGCGGCGGCGATGTCGGAAGGAGCTTCGGGGACGATGCGCAGCAGCCGTAAGACCAAGGCGGGAGCCCACCAAATCGACGTCGGTCACGATACCGGAATTTCCGGTTTGTCACCAGCCGTTGTAGGCCGATTTGGCGACACTACTATGACTTGGCGTCGGATAGCCCTGATTCCGAGCGAAAAGGCCGCGCCAGCAAAGTCGCCACGACCTCGTCGATGGCAGCGCCGCGGTGGAGGATGGCGTCGATCCCGGCGGCGATCGGCATTTCGACGCCGACTCGCGTGGCGAGCGCCACCGCGGCCGGAGCCGTGCTCACCCCTTCGGCGACGGAACGGCGCGCGCCCTGGATTTCGGCGAGCGTGCGGCCTTCGCCCAGCGCGACGCCGAGCGAATAGTTGCGCGACTGCAGGCTGGTGCAGGTGAGGGTGAGGTCGCCGAGGCCCGAGAGGCCGAAGAGCGTCTCGTGCCGCCCGCCTTTGGCGACCGCGAGCCGCATCATCTCGGCCAAGCCCCGCGTCAGCAGGGCCGCGCGCGCATTCTCGCCAAGGCCGCGGCCAACGACGATGCCGCAGGCGATAGCCTCGACGTTCTTGATCGCGCCGCCGATCTCGGCGCCCACGGGATCGTCCGAGAGATAGGGCCTGAACGCACGGCTGCCGAGCGCCGCGACGAGCTTTTCCCCGAGCACGCGGTCGGAGGCGGCGAGCGTCACCGCGGTCGGCTGGCCGCGCGCCACTTCGGAGGCGAAGGTCGGTCCGGACAGAACGGCCACAGCCACGCCGGGTAAGGTCTCGCTCAAGACCTCGCTCATGAGCGCGCCGGTCCTCGTCTCGACGCCCTTGGTGCAGATGACGACCGGCGCGGCCGGCGCCAGCGTAAGTCCGCCCGTCACCGCGCGCACGAACTGGGCCGGGACCGCGAGCAGCACGAGCTCCGCGCGCGCGGCCTCGGCGAGATCGGCGGTGGCGCGGACGCCCGGATCGAGCGCCACGCCCGGCAGAAACACCGGATTCTCGTGCCCCGCGTTGATGGCGGCGACCGTATCGGTCTCGTGCGCCCAGAGGAGAACCTCGCGGTCCGCGCGCGCGAGCGTCTGCGCGAGCGCCGTGCCCCACGCCCCTCCACCTAGAATGAAGATGCGGTTCATGCGCCTCCTGGCCGGAGGATGGAGGCGGCGGAGAACGGGCGCAAGCGGACCCCCTTCGTTGCTCTCACGCCTTGACCCCGGCGCCGGGAGCCGGCGCCGCGGCAGGATCGAGCGGCCAGCGCGGGCGCGGAGCAAAGGCGAGCGTGTCGGTAAGGCCGAGACGCAGGCGCTCGATCCCGGCCCAGGCGATCATCGCGCCGTTGTCGGTGCAGAGCGCGGGCGCGGGCGCGACGAAGGCGAGACCCGCGCCTTCCGCGAGCGTCTCGAGCCGTGCGCGCAGCGCGCGGTTCGAGGCGACGCCGCCGGCAGCGACGAGCGTGCGCACGCCGCCATCGCAAAGCGCGATCGCGTTCCTCGTGCGGTCGAGAAGACAATCGGCGATCGCCGCCTGGAGCGCGGCCGCGAGGTCGTTGCGGTCGGTCTCATCGAGCCTGCCGTCTTCGCCCGCGCAGTTCGCGACGCGGCGGGAGAGCGCAGTCTTGAGGCCGGAAAAGGAGAAGTCGCATCCCGCGCGCCCAAGCATCGGGCGCGGCAGCGGAAAGCGCGCGGGATCGCCCGCCGCAGCCGCGCGCTCGATCGCGGGACCACCCGGAAAGCCAAGACCCAGCAGCTTCGCGCCCTTGTCGAACGCCTCGCCGGCGGCGTCGTCTATCGTGGTGCCAAGCCGGCGATAGCGCCCGACCCCGTCGACGCGCAGGAGCTGGCAATGGCCGCCCGAGACGAGCAGCAGCAGATAGGGAAATGCCACCTCCGCCTCGAGCCGCACCGACAGCGCATGGCCCTCGAGATGATTGACGGCGACGAAGCGCAGGCCGCGCGCGAGCGCGATCGCCTTCGCCTCCGTCACGCCGACGATGACGCCGCCGATGAGGCCGGGGCCGCCGGTCGCCGCCACCGCATCGAGCGCTTCAAACCCGACGCCGGCCGTCTCGAGCGCGCGGACGATCAGGCCATCGAGGTGATCGAGATGGGCGCGCGCCGCAATCTCGGGCACGACGCCGCCAAAGGGGCGGTGCTCGGCCAGTTGCGACAAGACGAGATTGGCGCGAATGCGCGGCTCTTCGTCGCTGATGACGGCGACCGCGGTCTCGTCGCAACTCGTCTCGATGCCCAACACCAACATCCCGCGACTATAGCCCATGCGGCATCAGGTCCCGTTCGCCCGGAGGGTTGGGATCGGGGCGACCGCTCTGCTAAGAGGCGCCATGGCTCCGGTCCTCCGGCTCGGCACACGCGGCAGCCCGCTCGCCTTGGCGCAGGCGCATCAAGCGGTGGCACGTCTTGCCGCCGCGCACGTGGAGCTCGCCGCGCCCGGCGCCATCGAGATCGTGCCGGTGCGCACAAGCGGCGACCGCATCACCGACCGGCCGCTCGCCGACATTGGCGGCAAAGCGCTCTTCACCAAGGAGATCGAGGAGGCGTTGCTCGACCGCCGCATCGACCTCGCGGTCCATTCGCTCAAGGACATGGAGACGGTCCTGCCGCAGGGGCTCGAAATCGCGTGCTGCCTGCCGCGCGAGGACCCGCGCGACGCGCTCGTGGCCTTGGGCAGCGCGCGGCGCATCGCCGACCTCGCGCCCGGCGCCGTCGTTGGCACCTCGTCGGTGCGCCGGAAGGCGCAGCTCCTGGCAGCGCGGCCCGACCTCGAAATCGTGCCGATGCGCGGCAATGTCGGCACCCGGCTGCAAAAGCTCGCAGCAGGCGAATGCACCGCGACGGTGCTGGCGGCGGCGGGGCTGAACCGGCTCGGCCGCACCGACGCCGCCGCCGCGCTGCTCGACCCTGCCGACATGCTGCCCGCTGCCGGGCAGGGCATCATCGCCATCGAGGCGCGTGAGACCGATCTGCGCGTGCGCGAACTTCTCGCCGCGATCGACGACGAGGCGGCCTCGCGCGCCGCGGCGGCCGAGCGCGCCGTGCTCGCCGCCTTGGGCGGCACATGCCGTACACCCATCGCCGCGCTCGCCACCATCGCCGGCTCGCGGCTTGCGATCGAGGCGATGGTGATCGAGCTCGACGGCAGCGCGATCTGGCGCGCCGCGCGCGAGGGACCGGTGATTTATATGCGCGCGATGGGCGAGGATGCGGGCGCAGACCTCCGCGCGCGCGTGCGCCCGGGCCTCATCGCGTGAAGGCGCTCGTCACCCGCCCGCGCGAGCAAGCGGAGGAGCTGGCCGCAGCCCTCCGCGTGCGCGGCATCGAGCCGGTGCTGGAGCCGCTCGTCGAGATCAGGTTCCTCGACGACGGCGCGCACGTGCTGGCGCCCCTCCTCGACGGCGCCCAAGCCCTGCTTTTCACGAGCGCCAACGGCGTGCGCGCGTTTGCGGCAGCTTCGGCTCGGCGCGACCTGCCGGCGCTCGCTGTGGGGGATGCCACGGCCGCCGCGGCGCGTGCCGCGGGCTTCACGGATGTCGCGAGCGCCGGCGGCAACGTCGCGGACCTGGCGCTTCTCGCGGAGCAGCGGCTCAGGCCCGAAGGCGGCGCGCTCCTCCACGCCGCTGCGCATGAGGTCGCGGGCGATCTTGGCGGCGCGCTCGCCGCGCACGGCTACGCGGTGCGCCGCGCCGTCCTCTACCGTTCCGAGCCGGCCCAGAGCCTCAGCGCCGGAACGACCCGGCTCCTGCGCGAGGGTGGACTCGCGGCGGCGATCTTTTTCTCTCCCCGCACGGCGGCGACCTTTGTTAGGCTCGTGCGAGCCGCCGGGCTCGAGGCGCCTTGCCGCGCCGTCATTGCGGTCGCGCTGAGCGCGGCGGTCGCGGAGAAGCTCGAGGTGAGCTGGCGCGCACTTCATGTCGCCTCCGCCCCCACCAGCGCGGCGCTTCTCGAAGCGTGCGACCGCGCCGTTGCGGAGCAAAGCCCTACGCTGAGAGCGGAGTCTTCATGAGCGACGCGCGCCAGGACGACGGGACGCCCGAAGCGGCAGCGCCGCCGCCAGCGCCAGCGGCACCTCCCGAGGCTCCGCCGCCGGCGCCGGCGCGCAGATCTCGCGCGGCGGCATGGACATTGGCGCTGCTTGTGCTCGCGCTCGCGCTCGTCGGCACGTCACCTTATTGGGCGCCGCCGCTGCGGCCGCTGTTGCCGTGGGGATCGGAGCCGCAAGGCGGGACCGACGCGCTCGCAGCCCGGCTTGACGCAGCGGAGGCGGCACGCGCCGGCATCGCTGCACGGCTCGCCCGGCTCGAGACACAAACGCAGCAGCAGGGTTCCCCGGGCGCGGCAGCGCCTCCGGACACGGCGGCGCTGCAACAGGTTGCGCAGCAGCTCACCGCGCTCGAAGCGCGCGTCGGCGCGATCAACGTGCCTGACACCGCCGCGTTGACGCAATCGCTGCAGCAGATGGGCGCGCGCCTCGACGATCTCGATGCGAAGCTCGGCCAGCTCGCCGCTGCCCAGGCCGCGGGCGATGTCGGCGACGTGCGGCTTCTCGCCGCGCTGGCCGGCCTGCGCGCGGCGCTCGCCGGCTCAGGCCCGTTCGATGGCGAGCTTACGGGCGCGCTCGCGCTCGCGCATGGCGACGACACGGTCGCGGCGGCACTGCAACCGCTCGCAAACGCCGCGCCATCCGGCATTCCGAGCGCCGCCTTGTTGGCCGAGCGCTTTCGCGCCGAGACCGCACCGGCGATCCTGCACGCGGCAGCCGCGCCCCAGCCGGCCGCCAACCGAGATATCGGCGACCGTGTGCTCGCGGAGCTGAAGGGCCTCGTCACCGTGCGCCGCATCGACGCTGGCGCGTCAGACGACGCGACCGGCGGCGCGGTGAGCGCGGCCGAAGCGGCGCTCCGCACCGGCGACCTCGCCGGCGCAGTGAAGACGCTCCAGGGCTTGAGCGGTCCCGCGGCCGACGCGGCAAAACCCTTCGTCACGGCGGCTCAGCAGCGGCTCAATGCGGAAGGCGCGGTTTCGGGTCTCGCGCGTAAAGTGGCGGGGCGCATTGCGGCGGCGCCCACGCCGCCATCGCAAGAGAGCCGCTGATGCGCGCGATTCCGGCGCTTGTCGCGATCGCGCTCTTCGTCGCGGCGGTCGTCTTCGTGGCCGAGCACCCCGGCGGTGTCGTCATCACCTGGCAAGGCTGGGAGATCGAGACGAGCGTCGCGGTGCTGGCGCTCGCAACGGCGATCGCGGCACTTGTCGTCATCGTGCTCGTCAGTCTGCTGCGCTTCATCCTGCACAGCCCGCGGAACTTCGCACGGGCACGGCGCGAGCGGCGGCGGCGCGAAGGCTATCGCGCGCTGACGCAAGGCATGGTCGCGGTCGCGGCGGGCGATGCCGAGGAAGCGCAGAAGCTCGCGCGCCGCGCCGACAGCCTTCTCGCCGAGCCGCCGCTCACGCTCCTCCTCTCGGCGCAGGCGGCACAGCTCACGGGCGACGAGCGCGCTGCCGCGAACTACTTCACCGCCATGCTGGAGCGGCCGGAAACCGAATTCCTGGGATTGCGCGGCCTCATCATGCAGGCACTGCGCGACGGCGACGAGGCCACGGCGCTCAACCTCGCGACACGCGCCAAGGAATTGCGGCCGAAGACGCCGTGGGTGATGACGTATCTGCTCGAATTGCAGGCGCGGCGCGGCAGCTGGCAGGCGGCCGAGGCGACGCTCGTCGAGGCCGAGCGGCGCAAGGCATTGGCCCAGCCCCTGAGCAGTCGCCGCCACGCCGTGATCCTGCACCAGCATTCGGTTGAAGCCGACGCCGAAGGCCGCGGCCCCGAGGCGATGCGGCTCGCGCGCAAGGCCAACGCGCTTGCGCCCGAGTTCGCGCCGGCGTCGGTGCGCTATGCGCGCATGCTGTCGGTGCGCGGCCAGAAGCGGCGGGCGCGGCGCACACTCGAGGCGGCATGGCGCGCGGCTCCCCATCCCGCGGTCGCCGAAGCCCATGCCGAGCTTTTCGCCGACGAGCAGCCGCTGCCGCGCATGAAGCATGTAGCTCGCTTGGCGGCGCTCAATCCCGACCACATCGAAAGCCGCATCGCCTTGGCGGCGTCGGCGCTCCAGGCGCGGCTCTGGGGCGAAGCGCGGCGGCATCTCGCCCCGGTCCTCGGCGACACTGGCGAGACCGCAGCACCCCGCGTGTGCCGGCTCATGGCCGAGATCGAGGAGTCCGAGCACGGCGACCTCGCAGCGGCGCGGCAATGGCTTACGCGCGCGGCGAGCGCGATGGTGCCGGACCCGGCCTGGGTGTGCAGCGCGTGCGGCGTTGAAAGCGGCGAATGGCGCGCGCTCTGCCAGAACTGCCACAATTTCGCGACGCTCGAGTGGCGCGACGGGGAGCGCGCACCGCGCCGCACGCTCGAGCGCACGGCGTCGGCGACGGGCTTGCCGCCGCCGCAGCCTTAGGCGAGTATCGGCGGGAGCAACCGAAGGAGAGCCGCGATGTCCGAGCCGGTGTGGTTCCAGTTCCTCACGCCGCGCGACAAAGAGGTATTCGGCGGTGCCGGCTATGGCGCGCGCGCGGGCTACGGCAAGCGGCCGGCAATCCTCATCATCGACGTCAACTTCAATTTCTGCGGCGACAAGCGCGAGCCGATCCTGGAGTCGATCAAGCGCTGGCGCAATTCCTGCGGCGAGGATGCGTGGGATGCGCTGCCGGTGCTGAAGCGGGTCATCGACGCCGCGCGCGTGAAGGGCCTCCCCGTCATCTACACCACCGGCATCAGGCGGCCCGACAACTGGGATGCCGGCAGCTGGTCATGGAAGAACAACCGCAATGACGAGGCGCCGACCGTCATTCACACGAACCAGGACGGTAACGAGATCATGCCGCAGATCGCGCCGGAGCCCTCCGACATCGTCGTGCCGAAACAGAAGCCGAGCGGATTCCACGGCACGAATCTCCTGAGCTATCTCACGCTTCTCGGGGCCGACAGCGTCATCGTGTGCGGCACGACGACGAGCGGCTGCGTGCGCGCCACCGTCATCGATAGCTTCAGCTACAATTTCCGCACCACCGTGGTCGAGGAAGGCTGTTTCGACCGCTCGCAGGCGAGCCACGCCATCAACCTTTGCGACATGCATGCAAAATACGCCGATGTCGTGAAGGCGGACGAGGTCGTAGGGTTCATCGAAAGTCTGCCGAAGGGCTTGTTCGAATTGCCGAAGGGCCAGCGCGTCGGCTGAGCGGCGGCGCTTTCGCTTCCTTTCGGCACGCCGCCATGCGATAAGGGCGCCGCCCCTTCGCCCAGCGGTGGATTCTTGCAATGTTGCTACGAGCCTCTATCGCCGCTCTAGCGGCTCTACTTCTTCTCATGACGGGAGGTCCCGTGAGCGCCGCTGATCTCGAAAACACGATCTACCTCGACGTGCCGGCCGGTCGCGTGGTCATCGACCTGCGCCCCGATCTCGCGCCGAAGACGGTGGCGCGCATCAAGGAGCTGGCGCGCCGCGGCTTCTATGACGGCATCGTCTTCCACCGCGTGATCGCCGGCTTCATGGCGCAGACGGGCGACCCGAAGGGCGACGGCACCGGCGGCTCGGGCCAGAAGCTCAAGGCCGAATTCTCGCAGGCGCATCACGTGCGCGGCACGGTGTCGATGGCGCGGGCGCAGGATCCCGACAGCGCCGACAGCCAGTTCTTCATCTGCTTTGCCCCGGCGCCCTTCCTCGACGGCAAATACACGATCTTCGGCCAGGTGAGCTCCGGCATGGAGTTCATCGACGCCATCAAGAAGGGCGATCCCGACCGCAACGGCGCGGTGAGCAATCCCGACCGCATCATCAAGATGCAGGTCGCGGCCGACGCGGAGAAGAAGCCGTAGCGGCCGTGCGTCTTTCGACCGCGCGCGCCGCCGCGCGCTTCGCCCGCGACGAGGGATTTTGTCGCTGACCAGCTGGCTCCGGGTCTATCGCGACCGTCGCATGCTGGCGGTCCTGTGCATGGGGTTCGCGAGTGGCCTACCGCTCGCATTGACGGGATCCACATTCTCGATCTGGCTTGAAGAGGCGCACGTATCGCTCACCGTAATCGGGCTCTTCGCCAATGTCGGGCTCGCCTACACGTTGAAATTCCTGTGGGCGCCGGTCGTCGACCGCGTCGGCCTGCCGCTGCTCACGCGCGCACTTGGGCGGCGGCGCAGCTGGGCGATTGCCATCGAGCTGGCGCTCGCCGCTGCGCTCGTGGCGTTGGGCGCGCTCGATCCGGCGCGGGCGCCGCTCGCTCTTCTCTTCGCGCTGGCGGCACTCGTCGCGTTCCTGTCGGCAAGCCAGGACATCGTCATCGACGCCTATCGTGTCGAGCTGCTTGACGAGCTGCAGCAGGGCGCGGGCGCGGCGGCAACGCAGGTGGGTTATCGCGTCGGCATGGTCGCGTCGACCGCCGGCGCGCTTTACCTCGCGACGTATTCCGGCTGGTTCGCGTCTTACGCGATCATGGCGGGGCTTCTCGTCGTCGGCATCGCGGCCGTGCTGATGACGCGCGAGCCCAATGTGGCGGCGCCCGCGCGCAGTGCCTCGTTCGAGAGCGCCGTCATCGCTCCCTTCGCCGAGTTCGTGAGTCGCGAGCACGCGCTGGCAATCCTAACCTTCGTCGTGCTTTACAAGCTCGGCGACGCGCTCGCCGGATGGATGTCGAATCCGTTCTATATCATCCTGGGCTTTAGCAAGATCGAGATCGCGAACGTCGCCAAGGTGTTCGGATTGGCGGCGAGCGTCGCGGGCGTGATCGCCGGAGGAAGCGTCGTCTATCGCCTCGGCATCATGCCGGCGCTCCTCATTTGCGGCATCCTGCAGATGCTGTCGAACCTCATGTACATCGTGCAGCTTTGGGCCGGGCCCGATCCGGCCATACTCGCGCTCACGATCGCAGTCGAGAACGTGACCGGCGGCATGAGCTCGGCCGCGTTCGTGGCCTATCTCTCGCGCCTCTGCAATCCGGCCTTCACCGCAACGCAGTATGCGCTGCTCTCGGCGTTGGCGGCGGCACCCCGCACGCTCTTCACCGCTTCGGGTGGTTATCTCGTCGAGCGGATCGGTTGGGCGCCCTTCTTCCTGCTCGCGACTTGCCTCTGTGTGCCGAGTCTTCTCATTCTTTGGAGGTTGATGCGAGCACGCCCCCTTGCCCCATTCTTGCCACGCACCGGCGACGGGGCCGGACGATAGGCTTTCTCTAGGTCAGACTATCAGGGAAATGCCCCAATGCCTGACGCCACGGCACGTTGGTCGGTCCGGGCTTCGTGGCTTCTCATCGCGACGGCGAGCGTCGGCTCCTGGGCCGCGATCGGCGAACTCGTGCGCCTCGTCGCTTGAATTTCAGCCGATCCGCAACAGCCGCGCGCGATTGCGATTGAGCCAGACGCGCTGGCGATCGGAGCCCGGACAAAGCTTCTCGACAAGACGCCAGAACCGGGTCCCGTGATTCATATGCACGAGATGCGCGACCTCGTGTGCCACGACGTAGTCGAGCACCTCTTCCGGCGCAAAGACGAGACGCCAGGAAAAGCACAGATTGCCCGCGGCCGAGCAACTGCCCCAGCGCGTGCGGGTGTCGCGCACGCTGACCCGGACGATGGTGCGTTCGATCTGACCGGCGAGCACACGGGCGCGGGTCGATAGCTCGCGGCGCGCGTGCTCGCGCAGATGATCGCGCACGCGCCGCGCAAGATGCAGCTTGTCGCCGCTCACCAGGATCTCGCGGCCCTCGATCCACACAGCACCGCGCCCGAGGCTCGAGCGCACATGGCGGATGCGATGGGGCACGCCCAAGAGCGGCACGTCGGCGCCATCAGCGATCTCCGTGCGCGGCGGCAGCGCCGCGAGACGCCGCTCGAGCCAGCGCCTGTTCGTCTCGAAGAACTCGAGCGCGCGCGCAAGCGAACTGCGCGGCGGGAGCACGAGATCGACCGCCTCGCCTTGTGGGTCGATGCGCAGCGCCATGCGGCGCGCGCGCGGATGCTGCGTGACGCGCACCGGCACCGCGCCGCCCATGAGCGACAGCGATTCGAGATTCATCCGCAGAAGCGAGGATCGGCCCACGCCCCAAGCTTATACAAAGTTCAGCCGCGAGCAAGGATGCTCGCGCGGGCGCTCACGGCGCGCGGTCGAGAAGATGGACGAATGAGCCCATGACAGAACCGCTCATGCGGCCCGCGCCGCCGAGCGCGTTGCCTTCGCCGTCGGCGAGCGCGAAGAGCGCCCCGCCCGGTCCCTCGTCACTCACCGTCGCATAGTGGAACTCGTGGCCGCGGTAGCGCGCGCCAACGGCGCCAAGCGGCGACGCGCGAACGAGGCGCGCCGCGCGATAGCCGAGATGGAGGCGCGGCTCGCGAAAACTCGCCTCGATCGGCAAAAGCCCCATCATCTCGTGACGCGCGCCGTCGCCATCGACGAGGCCGCGCCCGAGCACCATGTAGCCGCCGCATTCGCCATAAATTTTTGCGCCGCGCGTCGCAGCGGCGAGAAGGCCCTCGCGAAAATTGCGCGCGGCCGCGAGCGCGCCGGCGTGAAGCTCGGGATACCCGCCCGGCAGGTAGACCGCATCGCACGAAGGCTCGGGCGCTTCGTCGGCGAGCGGAGAAAAGAAGCTGAGCGCGGCACCGGCGGCGCGCCAGCCTTCGAGCACGAGGTCATAGGCGAAGGCGAAGGCGCGGTCGCTCGCGACGGCGATGTTCTGACCGAGCGGCGGCAACGGTGCGGCACCATGTTGTGGCGCGAGCGCGGCGGGCGCGGCAAGCGCCAGAAGTCGCGGCACGTCAAGCTCGGCCTCGCCCTTTGCCGCCGCACACGCAAGCATCGCAGCAAGCGCCGCATGCTCGGCCGCCTGCACAAGGCCCAGATGGCGCGACGGCAGCGCGAGCGCGGGATCGCGAGAGAACGCACCCAGCACTGGCACCTCCGGCACATCGCGCGCGAGTGCCGAAGCGAGAAGCGCGCGATGGCGCGCGCTGCCGATGCGATTGAGGATGAGGCCGGCGATCTTCGTCTCCGGCCGGTGCCGGGCGAAGCCTTGGGCAAGCGCCGCGACCGACGCGCCTGTGCCGGCGGCGTCGACGACGAGCACGATCGGCCAGCCTAGGATTCGAGCGAGCGCCGCGGTCGAGCCCGCACCATCGGCGCCATTGCCGTCGAAGAGGCCCATCGCGCCCTCGCACAGAACGAGATCGGCCGCGTCATAGGCAGCGAGTGCGGCGGCAAGCGTCTCGCGCCGCATCGCCCACGCGTCGAGATTGCGGCACGGCGCACCCGCCGCCGCGGAGAGAAACGCCGCGTCGATATAGTCGGGCCCCGATTTCGCCGGCGCGACGCGCACGCCGCGCGCTTTGAGCGCGCCCGCGAGCGCCAACGCCACGACGGTCTTGCCGCTCGACGAGGATGGCGCCGCGAGGATGAGGCCCCGCGCGCTCACGTCAGCAGATTCAGTTTTGGCGCGAGCGCGACGACCGGGCCGATGGCGACGATGGCGGGCGGCTCGATCGCAGCCGCGCGGGCATCGGCGGCGGCGCGCGCGAGGCTCGTCGTGAGAACGCGCTGTCCCGCCATCGTGGCCTTGCTGATGATGGCGACGGGCTCGTCCGGCGCGCGCCCGGCAGCGATGAGGTGCTGGGCAATCTGATCGAGGTGCTTCAGCGCCATATAGACGACGAGCACGGGTGCTCCACGCGCGAGCGCCGCCCAATCGATGCCATCCGGCACCTCGCCGCCGCTGGCATAGCCGGTGACGAAGGCGATCGCCGAATTCGTGTCGCGATGCGTCGCCGGGATGCCGGCCGCGGCAAGCCCGCCGATGCCGGCAGTGACGCCAGGCACGACGCGGCACGGAATGCCGGCCGCCGCGAGTGCCGCCGCCTCTTCGCCGCCGCGCCCGAAAAGAAACGGATCGCCGCCCTTCAAGCGCAGCACGCGCTTGCCCTCGCGCGCGAAGCGGAGGAGGCGGAGCGTAATGTCGGGCTGTTGCGGCGACGGCTTGCCGCCGCGCTTGCCGGCATAGTCGAGCACAGCGCCCGCGCGCGCGAGACGCAGGATGCGCTCATCGACGAGCGCGTCGTAGACGACGACATCAGCCGACTGCAGCGCGTGAAGCGCGAGCACCGTCAGGAGCCCGGGCGCGCCCGGCCCCGCGCCGACGAGCCAGACTGAACCCGGCGCGAACTCGGGGAGTGCGAAAATCTCGTGGTCGAGCTCCATTGCCGAAACTCTAGCACATGGCCTCGCCACGCGATTTCCATGCGAACCGATCCGGCTCTAGACTTCGCGCATGGCGCACCCTAAGCCCGTTCTTCGGCGCGGCTGGTCGACCGGCGCATGTGCCGCCGCCGCGGCGCGCGCCGCGTTCGAGGCGCTCGTCAGCGGCCAGTTCCCCGACCCGGTGACGATCGCGCTCCCCGGCGGGGAGCGGCCGCGCTTTGCGCTCGCGGTGAAGGAACGGAGAAACGGAATGGCGCGCGCCGGCATCATCAAGGACGCGGGCGACGATCCCGACGTGACGCACGGCGCCACGGTGATCGCCGAAGTGACGCGCGCGTCGAGAGGCGCGGGCGTGGTCTTCCACGCCGGCGAAGGGGTCGGCACGGTGACACTGCCGGGCTTGCCGCTCGCCGTGGGCGAGCCCGCGATCAATCCGGGCCCCCGCGCGATCATCGCGGCGGCGCTCGGCGAGGTCGAGCCCGCGCCCGATGTCGAGGTGACGCTGTCGATCCCGGGCGGCGCGACGCTCGCCGCCAGGACGATGAATGCGCGGCTCGGCATCATCGGTGGTCTTTCGATCCTCGGCACGACCGGCATCGTCGTTCCTTATTCCTGCTCGGCCTGGATCGCCTCGATCGAGCGCGGCATCGATGTCGCCCGCGCTGCGGGCGTGACGCATATCGCCGCCGCGACCGGCCGCACGTCCGAAGCGGCTGTGCAGCGGCTGCATGGGCTCGCGGAACTGGCGCTCATCGACATGGGCGACTTCGCCGGCGGCGTCTTGAAATACCTCCGACGTCATCCCGTGCCGCGCCTCACGCTCGCGGGCGGCATTGCCAAGATGACGAAGCTCGCGGAGGGGCATCTCGACCTCCACTCCGCGCGGAGCCGCATCGGCGGCACGGAGATCGCGCGCCGGCTCGCGCGCATCGGTGTACCGGAAACTGTGGTTGCGGCCGATGACGAAGGGGCGAGCGTCGGCGCGGCGATGGCCGCGCTCGAGGCGCCGCTTGCCGAAGCTTTCGCGGCGAGCGTCGCCGCGGACGCGCGGCAGGTGGCGCTGGACCGGCTGGGCCCGGGCATCGCCGTCGACGTGGTGCTCTTCGATCGCGCCGGCAAGCTTCTTGCGCATGCCGGCCCCTGAGACACCCGCCGTCCTGATCCTCGGCGGCACCGCGGAGGCGGGCGAGCTCGCGCGCGAGCTTGCGCAGCGGTACGGCGAGCGGCTCCGCGTCATCACGTCGCTTGCCGGGCGCACCGCGCGGCCCGCGCCCCTGCCCGGTATCGTACGCAGCGGCGGATTCGGCGGCGCGAGTGGACTCGACTCCTATCTCCACGCCGAGCGCATCGCGCTCCTTGTCGATGCGACGCATCCCTTCGCCGTCGCGATCTCGCGCAACGCGCGGCTCGCGGCCGATGCGGCCGCGGTGCCGCGGCTTGCACTCGTGCGGCCGCCATGGCGCGCCGGCGCGGGAGACCGCTGGATCGAGGTGACCGATGCAGACGCCGCCGCGCGCGAGACCGCGCGTATCGCCAAGAGCGCTTTCCTTACCATCGGCGCGCGCGAGCTTGCGGCTTTCGCGGACCTTCGCGGCGTGCGCCTTGTCGTGCGGCTGATCGAGCCGCAGCACGAGAAAGCTCCCCTCGGCGACGCGGAATTCGTGATCGCGCGCCCGCCTTTCACACTGGACGACGAGCGCCGGCTTTTGCATCGTTACGGCATCGAGGCAGTGGTCGCGAAGGCAAGCGGCGGCGCCTTGCCGGCAAAGCTCGCGGCCGCGCGGGAGACGGGTATTCCGGTCGTGCTGTTGCGCCGGCCGCCGCCTGAGCCAGGTCCCGCGGCGGTGAGCGTTGGCGAGGCACTCGCGTGGATCGCAGCGAGGATCGAATGATGAGAATTGTCCGTGTGACGGGGTGGCGCAGGACTGTATGTGCGGTGGCGTTCGTTCTGGGATGGATCGGTCAGGCGCGCGCGCAAGGCCAATGGGATCTTTGGTACAGCGTCGCGGACGCGGCGTCGCACAACGATATGCAGCAGGTCGTTGCACTCCTCAAGGCGGGCAACCGGGATGCTGACGCGATCGAGAGTTCGACCGGTCGGACCGCGCTTGATTTCGCTGCCACGTTCGACAACATCCCAATGGCGAAGGCGCTGCTCGAGAACAACGCGCATATCAACGCGCCCGACCGGTTCGGCAACACCGCGCTCTATTACGCGGTGGAGCGCGACGCGATCGACTTCATCCGCTTTCTCCTCGCCAACAAGGCATCGGTCGACGCCGCCAACCGCCAGGGCGTGACGCCGCTGATGACGGCGGCCTCGGAGGGAAAAGCCGCTGCGGTGCGCCTTCTCCTGGCAAGTGGCGCCGACCCGCGAAAGCAGGATTTCACCGGACGCGACACCTTTGGATGGGCGGCGGGCAGACCTGCGGTGCAACAGGCACTGGCCGCGAAGCCCTAGGATCGTTGCCGCGGCCGCAACACGTGATGGTGGTCTGGCGCGTAGAGACGGCTTTCGGAAAAGCTCGATGCGCCAAGGGCGCGGCCGACGAGGATGAGCGCCGTGCGTGTGATGCGCGCAGCCTTCGCCGCGTCGCGGATGTCGCCGAGCGTGCCACGCAGGATGCGCTCGTCGGGCCAACTCGCGCGGTAGACGATGGCCGCCGGGCATTGCGCGCCGTAATGCGGCGTGAGTGCGCGCACGACCGGCCCCAGATTGTTGATCGAGAGATGAATCGCCAGCGTGGCGCCGCTCGCGGCGAGCCGATCGAGCTCCTCGCCCGGCGGCATGTCCGAAGACCGTACCGACGTACGTGTGAGGATCACCGTCTGCGTCACATCGGGCAGCGTCAGCTCGACGCCGAGCGCAGCGGCGGCCGCGGCAAAGGATGGGACGCCCGGCGTCAGATCGTACGGTATCGCCAGCGCATCGAGGCGACGCATCTGCTCGGCGATGGCGCCGTAGAGCGAGATGTCGCCGGATTGGAGCCGCGCGACCTCGCGTCCGGCCGCATGCGCAGCCGCCATCTCAGCGACAATCTCGTCGAGCGTGAGGGATGCGGTATCGACGACGCGTGCGCCCTTGGGCGCCGCCGCGACGACCGCCGCCGGCACCAGCGAGCCCGCGTAGAGGCAGACCGGGCAGCGCTCGACGAGGCGCAGACCGCGCACGGTGATGAGGTCGGGTGCGCCGGGGCCGGCGCCGATGAAGTGAACCCTGGCGCTCACGGCAGGCGGTATCCGCGCGGCGTATAGAGACGCGGCGCGCGGCCCGGCAGCAGCCGTGTCGCGCTGCTTCCGACGACGACGAGCGTCAGCATGTCGACTGAGCCCTCGTCGATCGCCCCGAGCGTCGTGATAACGACGCGCTCGCCCGCGCGGCCGAGATTGCGTGCGAGCGCCGCCGGCGTGTCGGCACCTCGCGCCGCGCGCAGGATCTCGAGTGCGCGTGCGAGCTGCCGCTCGCGCCGTGCCGAGCGCGGATTGTAGAGCGCCACGACGAAATCGGCTGCAGCCGCAGCCTCGAGGCGGCGCTCGATCTCCTGCCAAGGCGTCAGCAGGTCGGAAAGCGAGAGGACGCAGAAATCATGCCCGAACGGCGCGCCAAGACGGGCCGCCGCGGCCTGGAGCGCGGACAGGCCGGGCACGATCGAGATGTCGACGCGCGCCCACGCCTCGCGCTGCTCGCGGTCGAGAAGCTCGAACACGAGGCTCGCGAGCCCATAGATGCCGGCATCGCCCGACGAGACGAGCGCCACCGCGCGTCCCGCGGCGGCAAGATCGAGCGCGCGCCGGGCGCGGCCCTCCTCGTCGCCGATGACGCTCGCATGGAGCGACTTGCCGCGCGCCGCGGCGCCCAGCAGATCGATGTAAAGCTGTAATCCAACGATATCGCTTGCGGCAGCGATGACCGCATCTGCCTCGGCGGTGCGCCAGCGCGGATCGCCGGGCCCGATCCCGACGATGGCGAGCCGCCCCTGCGCGCGCCCGATCTTGTGCGGATCGAGCGGCGCCGGTGCGCGCGCGACGGCGCAGGTGGCATGGGCCGAGATCTGCTTCGGCACGGCGAGTGCGCCCTCGGCACCCACGGCCGCGAGCGCGGCACCTTCAGCAACGCCATAGCAGCCGACCGCGCGGAACACGGCTTCTGACGGGTTCTCGAGCCGCGGCGTCTCCTCGCGCAGAGCGGCAGCGGAGAAGAACCGCGCCGGCACGCCGAGCTGAGCCGCGAGAGCATGAACCGCGGGCTCGTCCATCTTAAGGTCGAGCGAGACGACAGCGGCCACCGCGCCTTCGGCCAGCCCGTGCGCCGCGAGCGTTTCGCGCGCAAGGCTCAGGAGCTCGTCCGGCGGACACTCGCGCGCGCAGCCGACGCCCAAGGCCAGCACCGGCGGATGAAGCACGAGCGCGCGTTCGCCCGCGGCGGGCGCGCGGTCTGTAATTCGGATGGCGCGCGCCGCTTCCGGCGCAAATTCAAGCCGCGCCGCAGCGAGCCAGTCGGCGTTGCCTGCCTCGACCGCAAGCGCGACGGGCTCGCCGGCGATGAGCGCGGCCGCGAATTCCTTGAATTTCTGGGGGTCGGCGACGCGCCAGTCCGGCGGCAACTCGTCAAGCGCCACACCGAGGACGAGATCGCTCGCCGTCGTGATCGCAGCGCTTCCGCCCATCAGCGCGGCAATCTCGCGCGCGAGCCGATTGGCGCCGCGATGGCCGCCCAGAAGCGGCACCGCGACGGAGCCGTCCTCGGCCACCGCGACGACCGGCGGCTCCGCGCGCTTCTCGGCAAGGAGCGGCGCCAGCGCGCGCACAAGGATGCCGGCCGCGCAAATCCCGACGATCGGCGTTCCGCCGGCAAAGAGCGCGGCGAGATGCGGCACGAGCTCGCGGTAGGAGACGTCGCAGGCGATGCCGCGGCCCGCGCGCGCGTGGAGCCGGGCGCCCGGCAAATGCGCGGCGATGCGCCGGCCGAGCGCCTCGGCGCTCGTGCCGAGCACGACCACCGCCGCGCCCGCGGGCAAATCCGCGCTCATCGCCACGCCTCTCCGCGCCGATGGCAGACGATCATCGAGAAATAGGGCACGGTCTCCGGCGCGACCTCGGCAAGCGACAGCACGCGCTCATTGTCGAGGCTCGCGCGCTCGACATAGCGCGCGTGCGGCGTAAGCCCGAGGCGCATGAGCAGATCACGAATGCGCGCGAAATGCCGGCCGAGCTTGACGATGGCGATGGCGTCGGCGCAAGCGATGCGGCGCTCGATCGCCGCATCATCGAGCGGCGCCGGGATTACGGCGAGCATGTCGTTGCGTGCCGCAAGCGGCCACTTGGCGGCCGCCGCGACGGCCGCGAGCGAGGAGACGCCGGGCACGATCTCGACCTCGTGCGTCGCGGCAAGGCGCGCGAAGAGATAGATGAACGAGCCGTAGAAGAACGGATCGCCTTGGCACAGGACGGCGACGTCTCGGTTCCGCTCGAGCTCGGCCGCGATGGCGGCGGCAGCCGCGTCGTAGACGCTTTCGGGCGGCGCTCCGCTCTCGATCGGCACGCGGACCGGAATCTCGATTTGCGCCGGCGAAAGCCAGCGCGCAACGATCGAGCGGGCAAAGCTCCGACCGTTCTCCGGCGCGGGATAGGCCACGACGTGCGCCGCGCGCAGCCGCGCCAATGCCTTCAGCGTGAGTAATTCGGGATCACCGGGCCCGACGCCGAGACCAAAGACATGGCCCGTCATTCCGGTGCGCTCCGATAGAGGGTCAATGTCATGGTCTTGCCATTCGAATAGTTGAGACCTGACACGGCCCCGATCGCTTGCGGCGTCATGCCGGCGCCCGCGGCGGCGGCGGCGAAGGCGTTCGATGCACGGCCCGCGACAAGCGCGAGCGCGCCCGGTGTCTTCGCGAGCGCCTGCGCCGCCTGCTGTGGCGGCAGGATCTCGGTCCTG
>Ga0335081_10000457_pt1 | contig 71610 bp, 75 predicted proteins | sample Lox_Sample_35_FD_206713 | JGI IMG/M metagenome (GOLD analysis project Ga0335081, IMG submission 206713) | Soil microbial communities from Loxahatchee National Wildlife Refuge, Florida, United States - Lox_Sample_3.5 | ecosystem: Environmental > Terrestrial > Soil > Wetlands | place: USA...
AGCTGCGAAGGTATGGTCCTCTGAGAGTTCACAATCAGTCGACCAAGCAATATCAACCGCCAAAGTAGCGTTGAACCTCATCAACCAAGAAATCAGAAAACTGAAGGGCCAAGTAAAGTAAGTAGCCCTTCACTCCTTTCTCTCCGAACTTTTCACTTCTGTGTAGTGCATCCTACGCGTTTTGCTTTCAGGCAACGCTTAAGTTGGGGATGCGCTTGGTGTGAGTTATGCCCATAGATACGAGGATTTTGTTCGTCACCGGAGGCGTTATGTCCGGTATAGGCAAGGGTGTGACGACTGCCTCAATCGCTAAGATTCTCCAGAACAGAGGCTTCAAAGTTTCCGCAATGAAGGTCGACCCCTACCTCAACGTGGACGCCGGCACGATGAATCCAGTCGCTCATGGAGAGGTTTTCGTTACGGATGACGGTGGTGAGATCGATATGGATCTTGGAACCTATGAAAGGTTCTTGGACATTAATCTATCACGAAGCCACAACACGACGACTGGGCAAATTTATACAAACGTAATTGGGAAGGAGAGACGCGGAGATTTCCTAGGACAATGCGTGCAAATCATCCCACACATAACAGACGAGATAAAATCTGTTGTAAGAAACACCGCGGCTAAGACACAACCGGATGTGTTTCTCGTCGAGATCGGTGGGACAGTGGGAGACATCGAGAGTCTACCATACCTCGAAGCAGCAAGAGAGCTCAGACTTGAGGAGGGACAGCGCCAAGTCTTCTTCGTTCATGTAACCCTGGTTCCATCTTTGGATGTCGTGGGTGAACAGAAAACAAAACCAACTCAACACAGCGTCCAAGAACTAAGAAGGATCGGTATTCAACCCGACGTTATTGTCGCAAGAACCGATGGCCCGCTTCTACCAGGGCCACGAAGAAAGATAGCTCTCTTTTGCAACGTTGAAGAGCGAGCGGTATTCGCTTCACCAGACCTTTCGACAGTTTATCAAGCGCCAATCGAGCTTGACGCTCAAGGAATGGGCGACTACGTCACCGAAAGACTCGGATTCGAGAAACGAACGAGTGATTGGAGTCATTGGAACGAAGTAGTTTCAAGGATCGCCAACCCACACGAATTGGTTCGGATAGCATTATGCGGCAAATACGCCGAACTGGCCGACTCGTACGTAAGCGTGAATGAGGCCCTGAAACACGCCGGGGGGGCCTGCGACGCAAAGGTGGAGATCGATTGGATTGAGACGGAAACATTCGAGTCCGACGCTAAGAATTGTTCCATCCTCTCAAGATTCGACGGCATCCTCATTCCGGGAGGATTTGGGTCGAGAGGTACCGAGGGAAAGATAGCCGCGTTACGTTATGCACGCGAAAATAACATACCTACCTTGGGGATCTGTTTCGGATTTCAAATGTCCGTGGTCGAGTTCTGTCGCCACTTAGGTGTACAAGGGGCAAATAGCACCGAAATCGATCCAAAGACGACCAACCCAGTCATAGACCTCATGCCTGAGCAAGTTGGAGTGAACGCGAAAGGGGGGACGATGCGGTTGGGTGCCCACGAGGTCTCGGTAACTCCGAACACTCTTGCCGCTCACCTATATGGCAAAGACAAGATTTGGGAGAGACATCGGCACAGATACGAAGTGAACCCTGCTTACATCAACCAAATCACTGGGGCGGGAGGCATATTCTCAGCGAGGAGCGATCAGGGAAGACGAATGGAAATCTTCGAACTTCCAGACAAGTACTTTTATTTGGCTACGCAGTTCCACGCCGAATTCAAATCTCGACCCGCGCGACCGTCCCCACCGTACTATGGACTGATTCGAGCCGCGCTGGACAAGAAACTTGGTAAGCAGGCACCTGAGCTTGGGCTCGTCATAAGAGAAGCTGCAAAATGATCTCGCATGAGAACTGTTGACTTGTCTGCTCATGGCTGGACCGCACTTATCCGTAAATGAGCATCAACCATACTGGGTGTAACTTCCTACGCCCACCTGCCCCCCTCCCAGGTGCATTGTCGCATTACCGCGTGGTGCACTTGGGGTGGTGCCCTTGGGGGCGAGTGTGTCACATCCTGACTTCTACCAGCGTAAGGTAACTCGAAGGTCGATGCAGACCGGTCAGCCCTTGTCAAGGAAGCCAAGAGCGAGAACTGCGGCGGGAGACCCCATCTTCGGAACTCTGTCGAAGTACATGGAAGTGCCAGTATTGATCGCACGAAATCCATGGCGTTTGAAGAGATTTAGCGCTCGAAAGTTGTGAAGGGAAATCGACACTTCAACTGGTCTTCTATGTGATGCGGCTAGTGCCGTGCGAAGCAAGGAACTCAGCTGCTTTTCAGTGGCTCTAACCGCGACCCATGGACCGATCTCACGCATATCGTCATAATCTCGCACCAACATGTATGAACTTGCGCGACCTCGCGAAATTCCGATCATCGATGCCCCTTTCGAGTTCAACCAGTCCCGGATCAATCTCGATCTGTCCGCTCCGAAAGCTTTCCTGTCTAGAGATAGAGATTGAGTCAAGCTTTGCCGGGAAATGGCTCCGGGTGGGGATTCTGGTTGGGTTTTGGGTTTCCATCGCATTCTTACGAATGGTTTGCCTTTGGCGAATCCCAGTTTGCGGTAGAATCCTATGTTTTCGTCGAAGCAATAGAGAGCGATGTTTTTGACGTGCCTCTTCTTGAGGTAAGTCAGCGCGTATATCACTAGCAATAGTCCAAGATGTCTACCGCGGAATCGTCTATCGACAACAACATTGCCGATCCATGCAACCTCTTTCCTAAAACTGACGGAAGTAGCTACACCTACCTTCCCGCTGTCTTTGATCGCTATGAAGCTGCCACGCGGATCGAGGCGGAGTATTCTTTGAAAGTCGCTGGCGGGTATGCCCCACTTCTCAGAGTCCGAGATTTCTACCGCGAATGGGATGTCGCTTCGTCGCATTGTTCTGATGCGAAGCATTTGGTCGATCGCTTCAGAGTTCTCGTTATGGGTAGAGGCGGTTGATTAGTCGCGGAAAGGCTATGGCGTCTCTGATGTGTTCAAGACCGCAGACCCAGGCTACCAACCGTTCTACTCCCATACCGAAACCTGAGTGCGGGACTGTACCGTACTTGCGGAGTTCAATGTACCACTTGTAATCATCAGCCTTCAAACCCTCCTCTTTGATACGGCTTAGCAGCGTTTGTAGGTCATGCGTCCGCTGACCTCCTCCTGTGATCTCCCCGTACCCTTCGGGTGCTAACAGGTCAACTGAGAGGGTGACTTTCGGATTCTCGGGATCAGGCATGTGGTAGAATGCTTTGATGCCCTTCGGGAACCGGTTGACGAAAAATGGCAATTGGAAGTATTGAGTAAGCACCTTCTCCTCCTCATACCCCATATCAGTCCCCCACTTGAATTTCGGCATGGATTCCTGAACCAACTCCACGGCCTTATCGTAAGTAACTCGCGGGAATGGACCCTTCACGTTTGCAATCTGTTCAGGTTTCCTACCGAGAGATTTCAACTCCTCAGGCATGCTCTGCGCGATTCGTTGGCACATATGAACTACGAGTTCCTCTTCAAGCTGCATCAATCCATCCAACTCGAGCCACGGTGCTTCAACCTCCAAATGCCAATACTCAGTCAGATGCCTCCTTGTTCGCGACTTCTCAGCTCTGAAGGAAGGCGCTAGGGTGAAAATCTTCCCAACCGAACTAATCATGGCCTCAGCGTATAGTTGCCAGCTCTGGGATAGGTAGGCTTTTTCGTCGAAGTATTTCACCGGGAAGAGAGTAGATCCTCCTTCAACAGCAGCGTTCACTAGAATCGGTACCTGAACCTCCAAGTACCCATGACCAGTAAGCCACTCTCTCGCCGCGTCGATCAGTCGGCTTCTGATTCGGAAAATGGCTTGCATTTTCTCGTTTCTAATCCACAAATGTCTTTGATCTAGCAGGAAGTCTGGGCCGTGATATTTCTTCGCGATCGGGTATCCTTCTTCGGCAGGGTATAGAACAGTCACCTTCTCAACTTGAATCTCGTATCCTCGCGGCGCGCGGGGATCTTTCTTTACTTCGCCAGAGATCTCTACGGTACTTTCGATGGTGGTGGTCGATAGTTTCTCGAATTCTTGGGCGTCTATCCTGTCCTTCTTCAGGGTGCATTGAACGACGCCAGTGCCATCACGCAATTGTAGGAATAGTATCCCTCCACTGCTGCGGATGTGATGCAGCCAACCCCGAAGTACAACGTGCCCTCCATCCAACTTCCCAGCTAGGACATCTACTATAGAGTGTGAGCTATCCAATGGTTCCATCCTCGAGAAATTCGTGCGCGGGTGTCAAGGGTGAGACGACTAGGTCAGAGCGGAATTGCGGGGACGTTAAAACGTTCACCCATGTGCCGGGCACCTGAGCAAAGCAATCAGGGTTCGGTATTTAAGCCGATACGGTGTGGTCCGACTGGGCTGTTCGAGTTTTCAGTAGGCGAAACGATCCAAACTAGCTTGCGCAGGTGAACTTCAAGTAACTGAGATTTTTCATACCGCAGGGAGAGAGTGGTCGTGAGTAGACACTCGTGGCGGCTTACTCGAAGAGTGGTCTCTCTCATCGTTCGACTGCCCTCCATTCTTTATCTAAACCAATTACTTCTCTGTGGATGGAGAGTTCGCTATGTCCTCACTGCTCAGTGTGAACGCCAAGAGGTTGGGCAAGATTCTGAAGGATGGGGCGGAAGGACAGGTTGGGGAGAGTGGGGAGCGTCTTGAGAATGCGAGCAAATCATATTGGCCTCTGATTAGCAATCTGTTGATCACCGACTTCAAATTCGACCGATCCTGTCGAACGGCTCACGAGCTGTTCAAGAGGGCTGATGCGAGGTTTGTTGCTGTTGATGGTTCTCTTGATCAAAACCTGATTGGTGGTTTAGCGATATTCTGGGCAGGTGCATATGCGGCAACCGGTACAGTCGCCTATTCCTCGAACACTGCACCCGTCATCAAGTATGATTCAGGGTTTGTGGAAAAGGGTCACGGACTAGCGAGCTGCGTCCCAATCTACATTGACGCAATCCCTGAAGTTGAACCCGATAGTAGCTTCACGAGACCTGCTGAGCAGATGATCACTCACTCGATGACAGAGGAATCCACTGTAGACAACTCTACCATCGCAAGCTGGATCATGCTCTTCTCCGAACTTTATCTAGCCTATTCGCTCGCTAAGAGGAATGAGTTCCAGATCATTCTGATGGATCGCTCCCTTTCTGGCATGCAATCAAGTCTGTTACGGGACACAGCGAAACGGGCCCTGTGGCGGCGGCAATGCGCGATGCTTCGCTTCAAGGGAGATGGATTCGAAGTTGATGAACAAGACTTAGCGTATGGAAGATACCACACCCTTGATTCGAAAGGCCTCTTACCCCCACGAGGCGACTACCTCAGACACTCTGCCATGTTTCTCCTGGAGAAATCGAACAACCCTCAAACTATTGCCGAGCTCGCAACGCAACTCGGCCTCAGTTCAACGGACCGGATCGAAAAGTTATCCAAGTATCTGAAAAAAGCAGCCGACGAGAAGAAGTACTTCGAAATCTCAAACTCCAAATGCTCGCTCCTCCCGCGCCTCACAAGCTCCTGGTCGAGGATTGGGAAGATGGTTGAATTCTTTGGTGACCGATTCTTCTCAAGCGTTGAAGGAAATCCGCTTCAAATAAGGGACGGCAATCAGTCGAGGTGGTTGACCACTTTAGATTTAGGCTTCCTTTGTCTATTTACCCTAAACCTGCTCGTTGAGAAATGTCGACAAAACGAGATCCTTCTAGTTGGAATAACCAAAGACACCACGGCCAGAGACATGATCTCGCATCTAATCCCCCTTTGCACAGAGCGGGGGATCTGGGAGACTGGGACGGAGCATGTGGCAACGACAGATCGTATGTTGCTCCAGGCGCTCAGCATGTTTCATGCTGAGGAACTAAGTGTTCCCTGGACATCCATCGAGTACGATACTGCCTTTCAAACGATAATCAGAGAGTACAAAGGAAAGGAAGGATTCGTATCAGGCGCTGTGAAGAATCGAATCATCCTAGAGCAACTCTTCGTAAAGTCATATATCCAATTGGACAAATCGAAATCAGATAACCGATTCCGAAGTAATGTACTGTTCATCGATCGACTATACCATCCTATGGAGAAAGCACCATCGATTAAATTGAAACATGAGTACGGTGGCGCTCTGGAGGAAGTGGAACCAATTCTTTGGCAGAACATAACAACCGTCAACCGATTACAGGAACTCATCATGGTCACATTGAAGTCCATGACACACGAAAGTATACCGGAAGTTTTCGGCCACAATGAACCACTCTTCATAGCCGACAAGATTGCTAAGGCCCAACGAGCCAACGCATCACAGATGATCAACGGCATGGGCCATTGGCTAGTAGCGCATCCGAAACTCAGAAAATACTCATTCTACACAAACACTTTCCGGTCACGAAGGAGCGAGATTGAGAATGCTAGAAGCAGAGCTTAGCAAACACTTCACCGACCTAGACGGACGGTTCGAAGGTAGACTGGCCGCAGTCTACAGCATGCGCAGAACCGATGTCTCCGCCGAAACAACCGGATTCTCAGCGAAGTACGAATGCCGAGTCAAGGCCCAATACCAAAAAGACTTGATGGGTCTTCTTGAAGAAGGAATGCTTCTCGCGGTCCGCAACTTCAAAGCAAAGAAGTTTGGCGGCAAGCGATACACCTTGCTTGAAATATCCCGAATTGGCCCAGAACATTTTGGCCTCCGTGGACTATCGGACCAGAACTACTACCCATACCAATTCGAGATCATCGAACAAAGCGTTGCGGATTGGGATACTGATGATAGAGCGACAATGATAATTCAACTCAACGCGATCCCACTGAATTACGACCTCATCCTAGACGGAGAGAATCATCGCTACGTGAAGGGCTTCACATACCCGGTCGTAGGCGAATTGGTCCACATTCTCAACAAAGCAACGATACATCGCATGTACAACCGCAAACTCCTCGAAGAACTGGGACTCACCTGGAATGAAAGAATTGTGACGAGCTCAGAAGCCCGAAAGGACCCACGAATTGGCACGATCAAAATGTTTCAGGAGGAAGACGGCGCCGTGCCGATCTACGTTAGCTTCGAAAAACTCGTCCGGTACCATTTCGGAGTGTTCTCGTTCACTGGTGGAGGAAAAAGCAATCTCCTCTCAAACATCCTACGCCGAATACTCTACCATTCAAAGCAGACTAAGATCGTGATCTTCGACATCTCAATGGAATATCCATTCCTCCTGCAGGACGTTTTCCTCGATAAGTCAATCAAGAGCAAGATCATTGCTGAGATCCCTGTTGCTGACGCTAGACGGTTCGGCAAGATCATGGTAACCCCACGAGGGTTCGAGAAATACGACGTATCCGACAATATCGAGACGATCATCAATCAAGGAAAACTTGGACACTATCAAGAAGCGAGCAAGCCACCCCCAACATATGAAAGCATTCTCGAGCAAATCCGAATGCTTGAACGTGAAGAAGGCGACAAGCGAGTCAACGCGGACGCCATGAACGACATCGAAGCTGGAGTACTCAAGTGGATAAAGGACAACTCCCTGGAACGCTCGACGATCGTTTCCGAAGACTTTCTCGACTTCTTACAAGCCCACGCCATTGCCTCAATTGAGAAGTTCAAGGTCTGGAAAAGCGGTTCACTCGCTGCTTGGGCAAACACCCGAGCCCAACTCAAATCAACCCTCAGTCGATCGAAGGAGGGCGTCGACAAAGACGCCTACACGCCAGTAAAGTTGCTGCAATTGCTGAGGGGGGATACTCGCCTCCTCTGCTTATCGATCGCTGAACCGAATATCATCAAGAATTTGGCGATCACTCTTACCTCAGAAATGCTACGAGAACGCAAACGAGAATTCCAAGTGGATCCACAGATTCTATTCGTCTTCGACGAGGCTCAGGAATTCATACCCGCGTACGACAAGGCCCGCGGAATAGATCAGACCTGTACTAATAGGATTGAGACCTTGCTTAGGCAGGGAAGAAAGTATGGATTGGGAGGTTGTGTCGCCACTCAGAGAATCGCCTACCTAAACACCAATGCACTTCAACAATTGCACACTTACTTCGTGGGACCTCTACCACGCCCATACGATCGAAGTTTAGTCAGCAGCACCTTCACCATCGATCAAGGAATCCTCGAAAAAACGCTAGAATTCGCCCCCGGCCAATGGCTTCTCTCCAGCTACATCGCGACCGGCATGGAGAACGTGCCAATCTTCATAAGCGCCGACAATTCGGAAACTGAACTACGAAGCATACTAACCTGACCAGCCGAATCCCATGCTCCACGTGGACGCAACCTCAAGACCAGTTCAGTTTCAGCAAGTGGCTAGGGACCCATCAAGTCTTTAATTCGACCTTTGCTAGCGTTCGCCTAGGGACAACTTTGTCGTCACCGGATCAGCAGCTCACCAAGAAACTTGCTGAAGTGAAATCCTTCCTCGAACGACGATTGAAACAACAAGAGGAGGAAGTATCCTATCTGCGATCATTCTTGGAAGTGGTCGATTCCCTGTTAGCTGAAAGGAGCTTCCGACCTGTCGATATCGGCTCAGTATCAACCGAGCCCCCGAAGACTCAAGTCGTATCAAAGGTAACTGGCGACAGTATTCCAATCATGACGACGGGCGGCGTGCGAATTGCCTCTATGGTCGTAGAACCCTCTGCTCTCCACGTTGTCCCTGAAGCGAACGTGAAACTTGACGCCAACTCCCCCCCGTTAAGATCGTTCCTCATCGCCAAAGTTCTTGAGCCCATGCAATCGAAGGACAAGGAGGCAGCAGCCACAGGTGTAATTCCTCCAGATAACATATTGACGTACAACCTCGAACAAGGCGAGGATGTCGTGAAGGCCGTTCACATACAGAACTATGGAGACGATCGTCGGCTCCTGGAATTGAAAAACGCGATTCGTTGGACCCTGCGAAGGATGTATGAGAAAACAAGCGGACAGAAATAGACTACCGAATTCAGAATAGGTTTTTGGCTTTTCTCTGAATTCTTGCTATTACTTCTCCCACTTCTCCCTCGGTCTGTTCGAACCTTCCTCTAAGCTGCCAAGACTTCTTGTTTGCTAGTTTGCCGATATGTTCACGAGTCTTTCCTTTGATTCGTTTGCCTCTTCCCTTGATTTCTCCTCGGCTTATGGGCCTCTTCAATTCTGTTCCCAGATAGGTAAGTGAGGGGGGCACAGATAGGCCTGTTTCTACATTGTATCAATTTCTACTGTGAGAATGGTGGTTGCGGGCTAGTTACTTTTGGTTCTCGCTGTCAGTATCTTGAGAGCCTCGCTCCTATCTGCCTCAGCATTCTTCTCGATCGAGCGGAGGCTTTCTTCTGTTTCCTTTCGGAATTGTACGTCTTTGATTCCGGGTAGGTTGATTGCAACGTTGGCTGCTGCCCCTGTCAGACCTGCTTGAGCGAGAGAGAGTGCGGTCTGGAGGTCGGAGAGGGCATTGAGGTTGGCGCAAGGCGCAAGTTTCTTGGCGGCGGTCAACACCTGAGCGGAGTTAGATGCGGTTTCTAGGGGCACGGTACATGCTTCTCTGAGTCTGGATTGAATCTCTGCTGACCTTGTTATTTTGTCCTGTTCGGTTTCCTTTGGTAGACGGTACGCTTTCATGAGCGCGGAGAAGCTATGCGAGTCTTTATCGACAAGGGACAGTAGGTTTCGTTGGAGTCTGTCGCTCTCATCGAGCACTTGTTGAGCCACGGGCCAATCCTTCTGGTATTCGGTTTTCTTTAGGGTCAGGCGAGCGACCATACTCACTAGGCTAGCGGCTAAAGATGCGGAGTAGGCGGAAACGCTTCCTCCACCTGGCACAGGCTTGTCCGACGCCACCTCGGAAGCGAAGGTTGTGAGGTTCATAGCGACCAGGCGGTCGGTTTCAGGTTCTGCCAACTTTCTTTCGAGGATCTGGTCCTTGTTGAAGTTGCGTAGTTGCAGGTAGAACTCCGCCGTGTCGGTCAAGGCTTCAGTTGGCACTAATCCAACGACCTCGCTCTCCAGAATCTGAACACCAAATTGTTCAGCAAGGATGCGTACGAGTTCAAAGACCTTGAAGAGTTGGCTGGCTTTATAGTCTACCATGTTCATTGAAACTTGAACAATGCCTCTATCCTTCAGCTCGAAGCCTAGCGCCTTAACCGCCGATAAGCCACCGTCCTTGCCGCGGATCTGTTTCGCGATTTTCTTCGCTATGTCAAGATTGTTGGTTGCGAGGTTGATATTGTAAGCTACTAGCACTTGTCTAGCGCCAATTGCGGTCGCGCCCGCTGTGGGGTGGATAGCGTTCGGCCCAAAGTCGGGCTTCTTGTCTGGGTTCTTTCCAATTTGCTCCCTCAGTCCTTCGAATTCGCCTTTCCTGACATCTGCGAGGTTTCTTCTGTCCGGTCGGGTTGCCGCTGCCTCGTAGAGGTAAACTGGGACCTTGAATCGTTCCGCGAATTGTGCAGCAACCTCTTTCGATAGATGTATGCATTCTTCCATTGAAACATCCGATATGGGAATGAAGGGCATTACGTCGACCGCGCCCATTCTCGGGTGCTGACCAGTATGTTTGTTCAAGTCGATTAGCTCAATGGCTTTCGCACTTACTGCAAGTGCGGCGTCCTTGACACTCGTTGGGTCTCCAACGAATGTCAGCACCGATCTATTGTGGTCGACGTCTGACTCCATGTCGAGGACTTTCACGTTTCTAGTTCTGGCTTCCGCAACAATTGCGTCAAGGACCTCCTTTCTTCTTCCTTCACTGAAGTTGGGCACGCACTCGACTAGTTTCAAACTTAATCAGTTCCGAAGCTAACTTGACGGGGCTAATTTCGTTTCGGTCCGTTCTCATCCGCAATCTACGATTCTATAAGGCTGAATCACAATACATCGCCCTGTCGATAGCGAGGGTCTAGGTTGGCCGGTAGAGTAATGGACGGTAGGGTTGTGGCCAAGCAAATCAAGCTGAGAATCAAAGAGGAGATTAAACGAGTCAATAGTTCTAAAGTGTACCCAAACTTAGTAACGATACTCGTTGGAGACGACCCTGCGTCCAAAACCTACCTAAGAAACAAGCACTCCGCATGTGCCGAAGTCGGAATCAACTCAAGAAACGTCGAGCTCAAACCGGACACTTCGCAAGTTGAATTGGAGCGTAAAATCTCGGAGCTTAATTCTGACGCATCGGTTACGGGGATTCTTCTTCAAATCCCACTCCCCAAAGGATTGAACGATGCGTCAGCTATCGCGGCAATTTCGAAAGAGAAAGACGTGGACGGCCTGAATCCCTGCAATCTCGGGCTATTGACGCAGAGAGATGCGAGAATTGCTCCCTGTACTCCTAGGGGAGTAATCCTATTGCTAAAGTATTATGGTGTCAAGCTGGTCGGGCAACATGCCGTGGTGGTCAATAGAACAAAACTTGTCGGCAGACCCCTGATGCAGCTACTCTTGAATGAGGATGCAACGGTTACAATGTGCCATTCGAAGACTCAGGACCTTGCGGGCATTACACGGCAGGGTGACATACTGATAACTGGAATTGGGCGGCGATCAGAATTTACCGTTGGGTCCAGTATGATCAAGCCCGGGGCTGCTGTCGTTGATATCGGAACCAGCAGTGTGGGTGGGAAATTGATGGGCGATATAGATTTCGAGGAAGCATTGAAAGTCGCCTCCTTAGTTACCCCAGTCCCTGGCGGAGTCGGTCCAATGACCATCTCCATGCTTCTATACAATAGCCTGCTAACTGCTTGCATGCAAAAAGACGTGGACTTCGCGCTAAACCCATACGAGTTGGCGTCCCCTGTATCCGCGTGACGAAAAACGCATGATCCGCGAGCGAATGCTCGCGCTAAGAAACAGTCGACTCCATACTGAATTGGACGATCTTAGCACTCAGATAACTGCAAATGTAATTCGGCTGGGTTGGGTGACTGGATCCAGCATTCTCTGCACTTACCTGCAAACAGGAAGCGAGGTTAGAACAGGCCAGATCGTGGACTGGGCTTTGTCCATGGGTAAGAAAGTGATCGTTCCAGTTACGATAAAGTCGGAGAAGCGGATGTTCTTCTCTGAACTTAGAAACTCCAAGCTAGAACTAGAGCGTGGAACATTCGGGATCCCCGAGCCCAAACCAGAATTCCGACGGCCCGTTCCGTTAGAGAAGGCAGATTTGGTCTTAGTTCCCGGAGTTGCCTGGGATGTGCATGGATACAGGGTTGGATATGGGGGCGGCTATTACGACCGAAGTCTAAACTCATTGCAGAAAAGAATCCGAACAATTGGACTCGCGTACGAATTTCAAATCATTGGTGACGTGCCGAGAACAAAGCATGACCGCCGCGTTGACAAATTGGTCACTGAAACGAGAACAGTGGATATTACAGATTAACCCAACGATGGGTGGTTTCACGAGAAATCCGCGATGAATGAATGCATGAGTGTGCCATGTTGCACTGTGCGAACATGTGTTTTACTCTACCAAACTCTTTAAGCTAAGGAAACGAACTACTAACGTGTGTTTTGTGCTGCCCTCAACGAACGCCGCAATAGGAGCAGTGCGATAAATTGAGAGATGAAAACAGTATGGACGCTCAACGTGTAGGATTCGTTAGCACATATCCACCCAGAGCATGCGGCATAGCCAGCTACACTCGAAGTCTCTCACTTGCCCTCTTAATGAGCGGGCAGTCAAAAAAGAACGTAATTGTCGCAGTGAATGAAGCCGGAGGAAATGACTACTCCGACAAGAATGTGCGACACACTCTAGATCAACACGATCATGATACATACCTCGACGCCGCCAACTTTCTGAACGCGTCCGACGTTAGCGTGGTTAGTATCCAACATGAATACGGAATCTTCGGCGGCGACTGGGGCGACTACATACTGGACCTCTGTGGACAGCTTGAGAAACCGTTCGTAACCACGTTCCACACAGTCCTTCCCGACCCACCTGAGAAGGCGCGCCGAGTACTAGCACAACTTAGCGAGATGAGCGCAGCAGTAGTCGTTACGATAGAATCGGCAGCCAAACTCTTGCAGGAACAATCAGGTTTATCCACTAGTCGGATAAGAGTGATCCGACATGGCGCCATTATTCCCGACCGCCTACAGGACCAATACGCCAAGAAAGAACTAGGCCTTCAAGGGCACACAGTTCTCGGAACGATCGGCCTGATGAGTGAGGGCAAGGGAATTGAATACGCGATTGAGGCGTTGCCGTACCTTGTAAAGGAACATCCAGACGTTTTGTATCTGGTGATCGGAGAAACTCATCCCGAAGTAAGGAAACGTGAGGGCGAAGCCTATCGCGAAAGACTTACTGTTCTTGCGGAGAAATTGGATGTTTCGAGGCATGTGAGATTCGTTGATAGTTTCTTACCTGAGGATATGCTGTCTAGGTATATCCAGTCGCTGGACATCTACCTCGCGCCCTACACGGGACTGGGTCAGGTGTCAAGCGGGACCTTGACCCTTGCGCTCAGCCACGGCAAGGCCATAGTCTCAACTCCCACAATTTTCGCCAAGGAGATCCTGACTGGTGGACGAGGATTGTTCTGTGGACTTCGAGACCCTAAGTCAATCGCGGATTGTGTCGACCGCATAATAACTGACTCATCCATGAAGAGGAGGTTGGAAACAAATGCGTTCAAGTATGGCCGAGAAGTCGGATGGACAAGGGTTGCTCGTGAGTATGCTGACGCCTTCAGACTCGCAACTGACTCTGCCAGAGTTGTCGGAGAAACTCATACGGTTAGTCAAGCTCGATCATCTATTCGCTCTGACTGATGACAATGCGATTGTTCAACACGCCAGATTTTCAGTGCCCTACAAGAAAGAAGGTTATGCTGTAGACGATAGTGCACGAGCTCTCGTATTTGCCGTAAAGGCGTCGCGATACTGGCACGACGAGCGACTGCTTGGACTACAGACCAAACTGCTCACGTTCCTCTTGACCATGCAAGAGGAAGACGGACGATTCCACAATCTGATGGACTTCTCTCACCGAATTATTGACGAAGCAAGTGTGGGTGACCATCTGGGCCGAGCATTGTGGGCGGCGGGGGCAGTAACGAGTTCAAACCCATCTCGAGGGATGAAGCGTTCTGCTCAGCAAATCTTCGACCGAGCGCTTCCACACGCCGTTCGATCCCCCTGGCTCAGAACAAAGGCCTATGCATGTCTCGGTCTTCATGAACGCCTAGTAGAAGAGCCGAATGATCGCAACCTGCAATCGACGATGGGAAAAATCTCGGATGATCTATCCAACGCATACAGCGCAAACAAACGTTCTGATTGGATTTGGTTTGAAGACCAACTCACCTACGATAATGCCCGGCTCAGTCAAGCCCTGCTTCGTTCATATCAGTGTCTGAAACGAGAAAAGTCCTTGACCGACGCGGAGGAGAGTTTACAGTTTCTTCATCGTAGCCAACTGCAAGGTCAAACATTCGCGCCGATTGGAAACTCCGGTTGGTTTGTTAAAGGCATGGAGAAGGCAATTTTCGACCAACAGCCACTAGAACCGGGAGTGATGATGGAAACGTCAGCACTTGCCCACCTGCTCACAAAGAAGTCGATCTATGAGAACATGGTGAAGCAGGCATTGTTTTGGTTTCTTGGGGAGAACGTGAAACGAGTTAAGGTTTATGACGAGTCGACTGGTGCCTGTTATGATGGAATAAACAAGTTCGGCTTGAATGAGAACCAAGGGGCCGAATCGACCATTGCATTTCTCCTTGGTGCATACGAGCTGCTTGCATGCGTCAATCCATGAATCGTTTCAAAGTTAAGCCAAGATGTTATCGAGGAGTTCATCGACTGGCGCGGTGGCAACGCAGCAAACCTTGTCGGCTCCACCATAGTACACGAAGAGCGTTCCATCTCTAAGGGAGGCGCCGTCCGGGAAGACAACATTGGGAACTACGCCATGTTTCTCGAAGTTCTCTATCGGTTCGAGGAAGGGTTCTCGGGTACGCGCGAGAACTTCGGTTGGTTTGTCAAGGTCCAATAGTACAGCCCCGGTTCGATAAGTGCTATCAATGCTGACCCCGTGATAGATCACCAACCAACCTTTTTCGGTTTTGATTGGGGGCGGGCCAACGCCGACCTTCCTTTCCTCCCAAGGATACTTCGATCGTATGACTTCATAATCGTCGAAGTGACGCAGATAACGTGTCCAATAGTCTCGAGATTGAGTTAGGTCTTTGATATTTTCAAAGTAGGCGATTTGGATTCTCGATTCCAACCGGTGCAGTATGGCAATTCTGCCGTGAATCTTTTCGGGGAAAATGACGCAGTCTTTGTCCTCTTTATCTGGACCGATTAATCCGTGCTTTTTGTAGTTTTGAAAATCCTTTGTTGATGCGAGCGCTACTCTAGGTCCTCGGCCTGAATACGCGGTGTATGTGACATAGTACGTGTTGTCTAGTTTGGTGATTCGCGGATCCTCGCAACCAAACTTTTCCCAATCGCTTGACGGCTCCAGGACGGGGGTCGATCGACGATCGTCGACCATACTACCATCTTGACTACGGGCGTATCCTAAGCGTGACACTCCGTTTTGGTCTACCGCCCGATAGAGAATGTGGGTGATTTCTCCTTCATTGAAGGCGGCGGGATTGAAGGTCGACTTCGACTCCCAAGGATGGTCCGTTCGCGGGCTGATTATGGGATTTCCGGTGAACCTAGTGAGCTTAAGCATATCGAAAATCACGCCAAACTCTGCAGAAACTAATTCCGCAGCGATGACCAAGAAACCATATTTGTCTTATGGCCGAACTCAACACACTCGGGCTAATGTACAACATCGAAGAAAGAGGATTTAGTGGAATGGCTAGTGGTGCCTGTGGAAGGGATCAGGCTCACCATTCCCAGACATAGTATCCCCACGGATTGTAATAGTAACTGTAGTAAGGATAGAACGCTGGGTAAACGTAGCCAGGATACCAATAGCCCGGCGATGCTGCAACCAATAATCACTCACCTCCCAATACTATTATAGAATAACTCACGTCGCGAGCGAAGAGGAATGCTAGTTCATTCTGCGTTGGTGCTTGGGGATGTGGGCGCGACGATGTGCAACCTGAATTGTTGGATGTTGGGCTATTGAAATAGTCTCAACTCTGGGTTGGTAGACTGCCATCTGTCTTATTCTTAGGGACGCGTGCATTTGTGTGTTGCAACCCTGCTCGCAACGCTCGGCTGTGTCGAGGCTCCGATATCCGTAGCCACAGAACTCACACATGTATATCACGTGGCTACGAAATTCCAGTTTGTTGACCAAGGCTTTCACTAATGTCGTAAAATGTCTGGCGTGTTCAATTAGGATTAGGAGAAATGGTGGAGGACGCTTTATATAATGAAAGAATTCGAATTCGACTTGGAGTTTCGAGCGAGAAAATCTTGAGAGAGAAAGGTCACTTTGTTGTCTTGCCTTCTGGATGGATTAATGCGAGCCTAATTGCTTTGAAAATAGTGCTCTTCATCTCCTCCTGGTTCTGTCGTTCGACTTTGTAATTGATTGCTACCAAGTAGGCGAAAGAGGACATCTCCAATATTTCGAAGCTCAGCTCCTCTCCTTCGAAGTCCTTCGAGTCAGATAGTAGCTTGTTGAGTCTCGTTCGGAGATCATCCGGATCAACGGCTATGGGTACTTCGATTTGAATGGCAGCGTGACCTTGTCTGGTGTGGCTTAGGTTCATTATCAGTGATTGGGTTACAATGCCATTGGGTACTTTGAGCAATGCGTTTGCGTCCGTGAGTATTTTCGTGTAAGTGAGTGTGATTCCTTTCACGACACCAGTGTAAGCGGGTTCCTGCCAGCCGTGGGTAATTGACGGGGGGAATTTCCCATACGTCCAATTGACAATCGCGATTCTATCGTTAATGTGAAACGGTCTCGCTGCCAACAGCATTAGACCTGAGAAGATGTTGCCTAGAACTGCCTGCGCAGCCAAACCGATTACTATGCCGAAGAACCCAATTCCAACGAGCGTGCTGACGAGGCTTGTGCCGGTCGGGCCGCTGAGGAAAATTATGGCGACAATTACCAGAGCAATTCCGAGGAGTTGAAAGAGATTTTTGACCGCGTTTGTCTGCGTTGCGCCGGCTCTAGCGGCGATGGGTCGAGCGGCAAACCGAACGAGTAGTACCGTGGCGGTTAATCCAGTTGCGGCCACGACTACGATGTCAACTAAGTGTATTGTACTAGGATTGAAGGAGACTGATTGTAGCCAGTAGCGCAGTGTGGTCCATGCAAGAAGGACGGCAATAGTCGAGACTATGACGAGAAGCAGCTTCTCTGATGGAGACACGTCAGCCTTCGCCGTCAAATTCAACCATCTAGATTGATCTTAATGTCGCTAGGGGGTTTGTTTCGTTTTCGCGCCATAAGCATGGTTAGGCGTCCTCCCAGTGAACAGCCATTAAATGCTGCTACACAATATAGATGGTTCCACTATTTCCACCCTACCGAAGCATACGATGTGCGGCCCAAGTCAGATTGAAGTTACGGCGCCTCAATCATTGCCTGTGTCATCGAAAGGGGAGCTTGTGATGGAGGCCGGTAGAACACAGGATGGGAAAGTGGAACGAGTCACACTACAGCCAAAACCGTTGCAGAGATGTTCCATCTTCCATCCTGTGCTGAAGGAGTGTTTGAAGAGGAGGCTGTGGTGTTTGGCTCAGTTCACTGTTCTACGTAAGAGGATCACGCGTCCGCCAGGGATCAACTACCTCTGTTCGCAATGTGGGAATCTGCTTTACCACGTAGGACTTCGAGACTCGATGGAGGAGAGTGTGCTTGAACTCCCGCTTCAACCCTACCAAATCGCTACTCGACTAAGGATTTGTCCTGAATGTGGCCACAGATTGGAACCTGAGGCAAGTGCAGAAGCAATCAAGATCGCTCGGTCATGAACCTAAGCGTCCGACGTTTTTAGGTTGAGGTCTAATCTGAGACTCTAGACGTAGATCTTACAGAATAGACAGAACCATCTGCCGTTAGTGGGTTGAGTGCATCCACCGCAAGCCGGACACTTTGGGCAATGGACTGTGCGCCGAGCAGGATACAAGCCAATCAGAACCCCCTCCTCCTAGCGCAACAAAAAGAGTGTTGGTCTCGACCGATTCAACGAAGCAATGTCGCGTGATTTCTGAGAGGAGTTTATTCACAAACACAGCAATCGTTCTCCACCGATGCTTGCCTATCCGTCAAATCGATTCTTGAGTTTCCGCTATTGGTAGAAAATGTGGCATCGGTGTAAACAGGCTTTAATTGGAATCGGAAGGTGTGTCTGATTGTGTGTTGAAATTGAGCAGAACCGGTTCTCTGAAGACAGGTTTCATTGATATGGCGGCAGCGCTTTTCGTTATAGGTGGAGTGGTAAGCCTAGTAGTAAGCCTCGTCGGCATGCCGATCTATAGCCTCTACCCCTTCCAGATGCAATACTTCAGTTTCGTAGTCGCCATAGTGATAATTGTAGGCTTGATTTGTTCCCTTGGCGCCATTCACTGCTATACCTTGGTAACGAGGCGGCTTATGTCGGAAGCGGGCTTTAGAGGAATAGTGTTCGGCGCCATCCTCCTTACTTTCAGCCTAGGCCTAGTCGGAGTCAACCGAGAACTAAACACGGGATTAGGGACAGCAAGCGCGATTTTGATCTTAATCGCCGGGGCGATCTCGTACGTTCTACGACAAACTGTCCTACCAAGACCACCAGTCTTGATGCAGTCACAGGAAATGTCTCGCTAAACACCCAAGTTCCGATAGGGTGTCGCGTCGAGACATATACAGGCAAGTCGAATACATCGTCTGTTGAGAGTGTAGCAACGAATTCTTCCCTATCTATGCCTTTGGAGATCGAATGGAGGTTGGCCTGTCGGCTCCGATACCCCAGGTTTGAACTCATCCTCTGAGTATCATCATTTGTGACTGTCTTCATTGTCGACAGGCGAATTTACTCTAGGATAACGGCCGCAATGAGGGTTGCGGACTAGTGTGGTGGGTCAGCGCTTGGCTTGGGTGATCGCATAATTTGCTATTGCAGTCGCTGCGTTTGTTCCTGTTGCATTTAGTAAGCCATGGAATCCTGGAGAGGCGTTGACTTCTATTACGTAGGGTTTTTCTTCGACTGAGATTAGGTCGACCCCAGCTATCTCAACTCCGACTGCCTCAGCCGAGCGCACGGCTGCCTCCGTCTCTTCTCGGGTAGGTTTGTGTGCAATCCCGTGTCCGCCCATGTGTATGTTGCTTCTCCATTCGTTTGGTGCTGCCTGACGTTTCATGGCTGCCACAACCTCTCCACCCACGAGAAATATTCGAATGTCCTCCCCGGGATTAGGCAGAAATTTCTGAAGACAAATCATCTGGTCTAATTCTGAGAGAGTGTCAATTATCGGTCCCGCTTCCTTGGCGTCTCTGACTCGCATCACTCCGATTCCTTGGGTTCCGCTCAGAAGTTTCATTACGAGTGGAGGTGAGAGGTAGTCGGTCGGTTCTTCCGACTTGACCCTCGAAGCGATGAGGATACTTTCAGGAATCCTAACACCAGCAGCATGCAGCGCCTGTAACGTCAGGTACTTGTTTCGAGCCGTCACAAGACCCTCCCTCGACAAAGTCGAAGGAATCTTCATCAACTCAAAGTGCTTGAGGAGCATTACACCGAGTTGTGTTAAGCTTCGACCAATTCTGGGCACAACTGCGTCAAGCTGAGCCAACGAGTGTTTTTCGTACACCGCGTCAACTTTTGGGCCAAGTATGAGGTGAACTTCAGGAGTTTTAATGTAAAATGGGTCAACGTGACTCTCTTTTAGGGCGTTCATGATCTCTGCGGTTGCCCAGAACTCTCTGTTCTTTGAGAGGACTCCTACACGCAAGAGATTCGCCCGCTTATCTGAATTGGCTTAATATTTGGTCTATTCATAAAGAGTACGTCGTTGTGATCCGAGTGAACAAAGAATCTATTGTGATTGGTCCAATTGAGTACGTCAAGGTTATCGGTCATCACGGAGAGGCGCGCGTCAAAGGGAAGGTGGATACAGGCGCGACAAGAACCTCCGTCGACGTATGGCTTGCAGCGAACATTGGTCTAGGTCCAACCGTGGACGTAGCAAAAGTGAAGTCCGCATTCCTAGATGAAGTTCGTACTCGACCCCTCGTCCGTGGGATTGTTGAACTCGCCGGTGTAAAATTCACTCTTCCCGTAACCGTCAATGACCGGTCTGACATGAGGTACCCGGTCCTAATCGGAATGGATATCCTAAAGTCGGGACGCTTCCTTATCGATCCAACGAAACGTGCTCCGGCGAAATACCATGGCCAAAAGGAAAAGTCCAAGCTAAGCAAAGTGAGATGAAAGCTATCTACTGTTCTAAGTTTCTGATCGATTACTTTCGGATGATCCCGTCGGATTTCCTGAAGCATTTCCTGTGCTTAGGTTTGCTAGGTATTCTTGTGCCTTCTGAAGCGTGTCTTTTGCGTTCTTGTAAGTGAGTCGTTCGTACGCTCGGTCGTAGGTTAACCAGTCGTAACCTACATGTTCTCGGGAGAGTCGAACCGCTTCCACATTTGTCTCGAGAAGGTAGAAGATAACCTCTTTGAATACCACTTTTCCTGCCCGTCTATAATAGTAACTAATTGGTTGGCGATACCCATCGATGAATTTGAGGTCCGTTATGGCAACCTCTTCTTCGGTCTCACGAAGAACTGTGTCCTTCTCAGTCTCTTCTTTCTCTACGTGACCCTTCACGAAGTCCCAATGCCCGCCCTCATAGTGGAGCAGTAGAAACTTCCTACTGTCATTTTGCTTAAAAATCACAGCTCCACATGATTTCTCTGACGGCATGATTTTGTGTGCTCCACTTTCCATCTCTGAATCGGCATCAAACATTGGATAATTGCCTTATTTCGTTTTGCGTAAATGCACCGATTCGTCCGCTGAAATGGACGCGGCTGAGTTCTACGCCTTCTTTGCTATTTCGTCAGCCTTGTTCTTGAGATCGGTTGCCTTGTTCATTACTCCGTGCTGCTCGCAGACGTAGACCACTTCTTGTCTAGTTGATGGGCTACTGGGCTGCTTCGATGAATTCTCTGTCACACCTGCCATATCTTTACCGCAGAGAGGGCATTTCAAACCGCGAACCGATCCTTGAACTAGCGAATACTGCGCCGTCAGAATATCCTTTACCTGATCCATTATTAAGAACGGCGCTAATAACGTGGAAGTTCCCAAGAGTCGAATCAGCCTCTTGTAGCTACACTTGGCCAAGACGATTAGTGGTGGCTAGGTGCTTGACGCATTGCCGTCTGATGGCACGAATTGGTCAAGCGTTCCAGCGGACGGTAGTCCTGCAAGCTCACGCTCTATATACTGATGAACCTTCTTCAGAGTCTTGAGTTGATGCGGGTTCGCTATTCCGAGCATCTCCATTGTTTGGATGCAATTCTCAGGCGCATAGCCGTGGAAGTGATTGTTAAAGACTCCAAAGGTTTTCTTCGTGTTCTCCTGTATCTTCTTAATCTGTGGCACCCATTCCTGCAGTTGCTGTTTGCTGTACCGGTAATCGTACCAAGGGCTCTCCCCATGGCCATGCCATCTTACATAGCCGATGTCGGAGGTTAGATGAACTTCCGGGGGCAGTAGAGGTTCGTCGACAACGCAGTAGGCCGCTTGATACTTGGAGAGAATGCGCCACGTATTATCGTCCATCCATGACTTATGGCGAAACTCGACGACGTAGTCATAACGGCGTGGCACAGAAGCAAGAAATCCCTCCAATAGAGCATCGTCCCTCTTGAGCGACGGGGGTAGTTGAACGAGAAAGCAGCCGAGCCGATCCTGCGTAAGGAGCGGGTCGAAGAGCTGCACAAAACTCTCGAACTCGTTCTGTGAGGACTCAGAGAGTTTGAGTCGAAGGTCATGGGTAAACTTCCGATTGATCTTGGCGCTGAACATGAACCCTCTCTTGGTGTGCTTCGTGAGTCCCAGGATCGTTCCTTCACTCAATGGTTTGTAGAAGGAGGAGTTGATCTCGACGGTGTCGAATGTGGCCGCGTATTGCTGAAGCATGCTTTTGTCTCGATCATATAGCGGGCCTACCCACTCCTTGTACGACCACCCGGCGCAACCAAAATACAATCTGGCTAGGGAATCGGACATGTTCTCCTCCTTTACATCCCAATCACGTTTTTCTTCTTAATTCGCTAAGCAGACTCTCGTTTATTTCATCATTACGGGGTCCACTGTCCCTCGGAAGAGCAATCGTCGACAAGTTGCGCAAACCGCTAATATAGTGCTGAGCGAGAGATGCAGTCTTCCGCTCTTGCAATTGTTTCCTCGCGGATGAGTGACCCTTGAAATTCATTGAGCTCGCGAATACTTTCGAGAAAATTGACGCGACCACAAAGCGTCTTGAGATGACAAGCTACCTAGTTGATCTGATTCAGAAAACTCCGAAGGAGGAGATCGGAAAAGTAGTCTATCTGCTGCAGGGAAAACTGTATCCTGACTATGAAGGCGTCGAGCTTGGCCTCGCCGAGAAACTACTGATCAGAGTGGCGGCGGAGGTGGCGGGAAAGACCGAGAAGGCCGTGGAAAGCGATTACAAGAAGACTGGCGATATTGGCCTAACCGCTGAGAAATTAGTTGAGAAGCGATCTCAGACTACGCTCTCAAAGAGACCTCTTACCGTGAAGGTAGTGTACGAAACCTTCGATAAGATCGCGCACGCTGAAGGTGGTGGATCCGTTGAGATGAAGCTTCGACTGCTAACTAGCCTTTTGAACGACGCCAGCCCGGTAGAGGGCAAGTACATCGCGCGTATGGCCGTCGGGAAGCTTCGATTGGGCGTTGCTGACATGACAGTCCTCGATGCTCTCGCCGTTGCATATGGCGGCGATAAAGTGGCAAGAGAACCACTAGAAAGAGCCTACAATCTCTCATCCGACCTGGCACACGTGGCAGAAGTTGCCGCGCAGGAAGGATTAGATGGTGTAGCCAAGTTCAAGATCACCGTTGGCCGTCCAATTCGGGCTATGCTATGTGAGCGACTCCCGAACGCAGAAGCGATTCTAGAGAAACTAGGGGGCAGAGGAGGAGCGGAGTACAAGTACGATGGCTTACGTATCCAAGCACACCTAGGTGCAAAAAACGTCAAACTGTTCTCACGAAGATTAGAAAACATCACTGACCAATTTCCCGATGTTGCCGCCTCACTTCGCAAGAACATCAAAGCAGAAGAAGCGATCATTGAGGGTGAATGTGTAGCAGTTGATGCAAACACCGGCGATATGCTTCCATTTCAAGTGATATCTCAACGTCGGGGAAGGAAATATGAGATCCAGCGAATGTCCGAAGAAATTCCAGTGACGGTTTTCCTCTTCGACGCCTTGTACTTAGACGGAGTTGACCTAACCACAGCGCCCTACTTGAAGAGACGCGAGAGTTTGATCGAAGCAGTACAATCTTCAGAACATGTGGTCGTGGCGACTCAACATGTCATAGATGATCCGAAGAAACTTGAACAGTTAATGGAAGAAGCAGTGGCTGCTGGGTGTGAGGGACTGGTCGTCAAGAACATATCAGACCAATCGACCTACCAAGCCGGGGCCCGAGGATGGCTTTGGATCAAGTACAAGCGTTCGTACAAGGCCGCAGTCGCGGACACGTTTGATCTAGTTCCCGTTGGAGCTTTTGCCGGACGAGGAAGGCGTGCTGGAAGTTACGGCGCCCTCCTCATGGCAGTCTACAATTCGGCAAACGATGTGTTCGAAACCCTCTGTAAGCTCGGGTCTGGGTTCACGGATGCGGACCTTGCGAGTCTTCCAGAGACATTGGAGCCTTTCCTGTCTAAACACAGAAATCCACGCGTGACTTCACTCATGCAGCCAGACGTTTGGTTTACTCCTTCGGTGGTTCTGGAGGTCACTGCCGATGAAATCACCCTATCACCTATGCATACCTGTGCGTGGGATGCGGTTCGCAAGTCAAGCGGACTCGCACTCAGGTTCCCCAGGTTCACTGGGAGATGGAGGAAGGATAAAGCTGCGGAAGACGCAACGTCAACTCAAGAGACTGTGGAGATTTACAGGAAGCAGCTCAAGAAGATAGAATCGGACTCCTAGATGTCAGAGTGATCGGATTTCGGCTAGAGGTGGACAATGCGTCTTCGTTTAGGTGACTTCATCTTCCAAAATCCCTGAGCATCCCGATAATATTCTGATGTATCCAAGAATAGTCCTCAAGAGTACTAATAGGTATTCACAGTATATATAAGGTTTCGCAATCCTCATTAAGCCTAACACGCCTCACCAAGCCTATCCAGGTATCCGCCGAATGTCACAGAACCTAGAGATCGTTAGACTTCAGGGATTCAAAGGACAGTTCAGAATCACCATTCCAAGAGAAATGATCGAGAAGCTGAAATGGCAAAAAGGTCAGCCACTCTTCATCTCACTTGAGGGAACGAAGATCATCGTCGAACCTGTCACTAAGCGATGATGCTCGTCGCAATTCACTTCTTAAATTGCCGACTCATGAATGGCCCTAGATGCCAATTCAGCTACGTCTGCGTGAGGACTAGTAGTCATTACCATTGCTGGCCCTGCCGTGATATGATCGTGTTCCCTAAGGGTTCTGAGATAACAACGTACTGCGAATCGTCCAATAGATCAGTCACGACGAAGGTCTGCCGAGGATCGTCTGTTTCCACTCTCGGTTTAGTTTCTTGATTCGACTCGCTTTTGAAAAAGCTTGGGACAGAGCCGGGTTTCACCAGGCATGCTGATGAGACATCTCTGTTCGACTGGAGAGACAGAACTCTTCGAATCGGAGTCAGCTCAATCTCTCGCATGATTCCGCTAGTCTGGTGGACTTTGTCTTCCAAACACCTAACGACTGACATTCAAATCACCTGGAGCCTAAACAGGTCTTTCTGGCGATTGTATTTTGCGTCGTCGCAGGATGGTAACCGGAGATAGGGCCTTTGCTATTGAATCGAGGCCGTCGTATGCTGGGTCTACTGTTATAGGCCTCTGCCTCCTTACTTGCAGTGGGTCTGTGTAGTTGTTCGAAGTTAACTTCAGATTGCAGCACGATTGCCCCTATACTCGTTTTACAATGAAGAACCCGGATGTGCGCATGCTCGAGTGGTGCAATTTCAAAATCCATGTGTTGGAAGTTGAATGTCCAGATATTGAGACGTTTACTAGAATTGAACCAGATCTTAGTGAGCTTCTCAGATGGCAGGGTGGGAAAGTGATGAAGAAGAACTTCCTAGAGGGGAATCTCCAGCTTATTGTTAGCAACTGTCGATGCAGCATGGTAAGGCCGAACATTACTGACGTCGTTCAAGACAATTCGTTTCTTTTGATGCCGCCTGAGATGTACTTCGGCGGATGGGAGGAATACAGCGTAATTGGCTTCAGAGAGAACGACTACAAGCGGATGTTTGAACAACTGGATAAACTCGGGCCAGTCGAGATTTTAAACAAGAAAGTGATACCGGAAAGAAGCATTCATGATGCGTTCGTGATCTCGCTAAGCAGCGTCTTCTCGGAACTCACCAACAAACAGGTCACGTCCTTGCTGACTGCTCTGGAATCTGGATACTATCAAATACCCAAGAAGATGACTGCCGAACAGATTGCGGACAGAGCTAAGACTCCTCGAACAACCTTTGAGGAACACCTGCGGAAAGCAGAAAGCAAGGTATTTCGCGCCATTACCCCCTACGTCCGTATGTACGCCTCAAGACCTCAAAACCTGACCGAGGAAGCGCCGAGAATCCAAGCAAGATAACCAAGCCTTGCGCTTGATCCAGGCTCGAATATGTTATAGCCAACCGGCCGCATACTTTACCTCCGACCCTCATGTTCGAGAGGATCCTTGTTGCCGTAGACGGTTCACCCTTCGCAGACAGAGCGTTGGCGTGTGCAGTCGATTTAGCCAAGAAATACGCGTCAAAACTGATAATCCTCCATGTCGTTCTACGTCGGTTTTACTCAGTAACCCCCTCAGAGGCCGGAGTCCTTGCGACCACCGTATACGTGAAGGAGATGGAGGACGAGGGTGAAGCGATCATCAAGAAAGCAGAGGATTTTGCCAAAGGCTCGAGTGTGAACTATCAATGCAAGCTGATTCAAGGGGTTCCAGCCGATGAAATCGTTAAGACGAGTACAAGTGAAAAGGTTGACCTGATCGTGATTGGTAGTCGTGGTCTGACAGAAGTCAGAGCGTTTCTACTTGGAAGCGTATCGGATAAGGTATCTCACCATGCGAAGTGCCCGACGCTAATCGTAAAATGACAGACACGGAATGAATTAGCGGACTAGCAAGTAGATGTCTCCGACATTCGTTCCTGTTCTTCCTGTCACCAAACTATCATTCAAAGCACGGAAGAAGTGGTACGAATCATTCTGAGCCAAGAATCGTTTCGGACTTAGCCCCTTGCGTTCTGCTCGCTCGAGAGTCGAGCCATCGATGATCGCGCCGGCTGCGATGCTATTTCCGTCGATCCCATCCGTGCCTACCGCACCGATTGCAACGCCCTCCAATCCTGAAATGCCAATTACGGCCGATAGTGCCGCCTCCTGATTTCTTCCGCCCACTCCATTCCCGCGGACGAGCACTGTGGTCTCCCCACCCAGCAAAACTGGTCCGCGCACGAAGGTCGGTTGTCTTCCTTCAAGCGCAATTGAAGTGAGTAGTCTTCCCATCTGCGAGGCTTCAATCTCGAGGCGAGAAGTGAGCACCGTTGCGGGGTGACCAACTTCTTCGAGTGTTTTCGCTGCAGCCGCACATGCGGTTGCGTTGTCGGCAATAATGATGTTGTGGACTCTTTTGAATTCGAAAGCTCCAGGTTTCGGTGTTTCAGGTTCTTGTCCTCGTCGTCCTTTCAGTAGGTGGTCCTTGATCGATTTCGGGGCGGGGTTCCATATCCGATGTCTTTCGAGTGTTTCTATTGCTTGCTTGTAGGTCGTCGGGTCTTCCACAGTCAAGCCTGATGCGATGTCTGGGAGGTTGTTTCCGGGGACGTCGGAGACAATTAGCGAAACTATGGTCCCTGCTTTGCATATCTCAACTAACCGTCCTCCCTTCAAGGTTGACATGTGTCTACGTACGGTATTGATTTCGTGAATTGTGGCACGGCTGTTGATCATCAACTTAGTGAGTTTCTGTTCGTCGCTAAGGGAGATGCCTGGAGGTGGCGAGGGTAGCATTGCCGATGCGCCGCCTGAAATCATGCAGATTAGCAAATCGCCAGGCCCAAGCTCCCGCAGAGAAGAAGAGATGGTCTTCGACGCCACTAGCCCATCGGTACCCGGAATTGGATGACTGGCGCGTAGTAATTTGATTTGGGAATTGAACTTTGGAACGGATTGGTTGGGGGGTACAACCAGAATTCCTGAGACAGGCAAGTTCCTCAACTGTTCAAGTGCAACTCGGATCATGGCCGCACTGGCCTTGCCAACTGCGAGGAGAAACACTTGCTTCAGATTCGTGAGTCTAATGGTTTCTCTTCCGGCGAGGAGCTTGTTCCCTTTGACTGAAAGCGATGCTTTGACGCGCCTGTAAGGGTCGATTGCGGTCAGGGCGGATTCGAAAGCCCTTAGGCAAAGTTCGCGGGCTTTCCTATTCGGCAGCGATCCTCCGTTTTCGATAATCCTTCTCCTATTTCGAAAAATGGATGTGGGAGTTTTTTTCGACGTTGAGGTTCGCCGTCCTTAATCTCCGACAGGCCAAAAGGAAATTGGGATAGAGCTTGGGCTGGGTGACAGCTGAAAATTGATTAAACAACCAGCGTTTAACTGGTTGTTTCGTCGCTCGGTGAACTTGAAGAAGCCATGTCAGGGCTTGTAGATGGTTCCATCGAGGGGGCAGGTGGGGTTGGTTCGGGGATCGGTTCTGGAGCTGCTTCCTGCATCGATTTCATTGGAGCGGCTTTCGGCATTGCTTTCTTCTTGGGCTTTGCTTTCTTCTTGACTGTTCTTTTCGCTTTCTTCTTCGCGCCTTTCTTCGTTTTTCGTTTAACAGGCAATCAATCGCACCGTCCCATATGTCGAACTTGTAATGGTAATAAAGCTTGGCTGCGTTTTTGGGGGCCAATCACACAATCAAATCAATTCCAAATCTCGCTTCTCGGAAATCTCGCGGCGATTTCGTTTCAGGAATAGTACACAAAAAACCGCTTTTGAGAACAATTGGACTGTACAAGTGTTTTTGAACACTTAGCGTTTTGAGTGACCGAAAATCTCACTGCCTTCTCACGGACGTAACCGTTTAAGCGCTCGAACGAGGGTTTTGGGAAGTTTGAGTGTGGCCATAGCATTTTTCCACTCGGGCATTCACGCCGCGGACAATCCTAGCGAGAAAACTGGGTCAGTAACCGTGCCCATCTACCAGGTGTCAACCTTTCGAGAGCGTGAGCCTGGTGTAGAGGGCGAATTCGTCTATTCAAGGACAGGAAATCCTACGCGAGCTGCATTGGAGACCACTCTGGCTTCTCTTGAGGAGGGCTCTCACGGTCTAGCTTTTGCCTCTGGAATGGCTGCCGAGACGACGGTTGTCCTAAGTCTGCTTAAGGCGGGTGACCATGTAGTCGCCATTGAGGACCTCTATGGAGGCACCCGCAGACTATTCGATCGACTCCTCAGCAGCTATGGTGTAAGTTTCACTTACGTGGAAGGATCTAGTCTGGCAGATTTTGCAAAGGGGTTTCCGCCAAAAACTAGACTCGTTTGGCTAGAGAGTCCGACTAATCCACTTCTGAGGATTGTTGACATAGCTGCGGTCTCGCAATTCGCTCACCGGCAAGGCGCTATAGTAATGGTTGACAATACCTTTCAGAGCCCTTACCTTCAACAACCCCTGAAACTTGGCGCTGACATAGTTGTGCACAGCACGACGAAGTATCTAGGTGGGCATAGCGATCTCGTAGGTGGGGGCGTAGCCTTGTCCGACGATTCGCTCTATGAGAAAGTGCGATTTGCACAAAACGCGGCCGGCGCTGTTCCAGGTCCGTTTGACAGTTGGCTCGTCCTAAGAGGTATCAAGACACTATCGGTGAGAATGGATAGACATTGTTCCAACGCTCAGAAGATAGCAGCGTACTTGGAAGCGCATCCAAAGATCGAGCAGACAATCTACCCGGTCCTTTCCAACCATCCCCAACACGAGTTAGCAGCGAGGCAGATGAGTGGATTCGGTGGCATGATCAGTTTTCGACTGAAGGGGAATTTTGACGCATGCAAACTTTTTCTGACGGCGCTTAAAGTTTTCACTCTCGCCGAAAGTCTGGGCGGTGTTGAATCCCTCGCGGAACACCCAGCATCCATGACCCACGCCTCCGTCGCGCGAGAAGAACGTGAACGAATAGGAGTAACCGATTCTCTAATTCGCCTCTCCGTTGGAATAGAGGACGTGGAGGATCTAGTAAGCGATTTATCTACAGCCCTCGAACAGGTCTAATCGAGGAAAAACGATTTGAGTGAGGCGGAGAAGTCTAGCGAAATTACCTACGACGATTTTAAACGACTCGACGCGAGAGTTGGTACAATCACACAGGTGGATCGAGTTCCCCGAACAGAGAAACTCTACAGGATTCTAGTCGATCTAGGTCCTCTCGGAACACGTCAAACTCTCTCAAGCCTTGTCGGCTACTACTCCCCAGAGGAGCTGGTTGGCAAACGGATCGTATTCCTGTTCAACCTCAAGCCGACAAAATTCTCGGGAGAGGTTTCACAGGGTATGTTACTCGCGGCTGAGCTGGGCGAGAAACTCGCGCTTCTGACTATAGATAGAGCCATTTCAAACGGCGCTAGGATGACATAGCTGTTAGAACCTTCGGAATCAAGGTTCTTCGAACTGTTTTGTGAGTCATATCGCCCAAAGCAGTCCTCCGGTCCTGATCGCGAGAACGAAATTGAATCTTTAAATGGAATGGCGCCCATTTCTCACAAAATTCTTGGACAGATCCATCGATTTTAGAAGGTTAAAGTTTGCCGAGAAAGGGACCGACGGAACAGGACGTATTGCGCATAGTGATGGAACTCGGCGATATGGGCATCCTACAATCGGAGCTTTGGAAGAAGTTAACGGCTGATAGTCGTGAAGGTTCTAGAGCGATTCTGAGGCTTGAGAGAAAGGGGCTCATCGCGCGCAAGAAGGAGCTCCATGATGGTCGTTGGACTTATAGAGTGTTTGCGAAGAGGCGTTACTCGACGATCGACTCGATCGTCGACATACCGTGCGCCTTCTGTGATTTGGTGGGGAACTGTCCCCAATCCTGGATTACGGATCCTAACAAATGCGAACATTTGACGAAGTGGATGCAAGGTTTGGCAGACTCAGCCAAAGCGGTAACCCAGAGTGCCGAGTGAATGGTTACGGAAGCATAAGAGGGATCAATTCCACCGCCTTGCGCAGGCAAGGGGATTCCGTAGTCGAGCCTCCTTCAAACTTCTACAGGTCAACAAGACTTATCGAATCATGAAACGCGGCGATAGAGTGCTAGACTTGGGAGCCGCGCCTGGTGGGTGGCTACAGGCGGCACATCAGGCCGTTGGAAACACCGGGTACGTTCTCGGTGTTGACTTACAGGAAATCGAACCTCTCCCATTCAGGAACGTCCAAACAATCGTCGCTGATATTGGCCAGGCTGACATTAGCGAAGTAATCCGTGTGCAATCGAGTTCGCCGTTTGATGCCGTACTTTCCGATCTGGCTCAGAATTTGTCCGGCGTCTGGGAAATAGACCATGCACGCCAAATAGAGTTAGCGAGATGCGCCCTCAGAGTCGGGCGTCTGGCGCTACGCGCGGCAGGTAACATGTTGGTGAAAGTGTTTCAGGGCTTGGAAACGAAAGAATTTGAGCTGGATATGAGATCGAGTTTTCGAGCGTTTAGAATAGTGAAACCACCGGCTAGTAGACCTGAGAGTGCAGAATTGTACTTTCTCGGTTTAGGATTCAAGGGAAACCTCCCTGAAGAGTGAAGCAACCTCTGCCGCAGAAGCAGTCGTGCGAAAGCCAACCGGATTGAAATGCGTCTCCGAGGCTAGAAATCCTTTCTTCCTAAGGCTCTCGACGACTCGGGTGATTCCAACAGGTCTCGTTCTCGACACTCTAGCAACTGAATCAGTTGTGTAATAGAATGGTGAGCAGTTCTTTTCGCGCTTGATGTACTCAAGAATCTTCTGCACCTCAGACAATCGGGACGAGATCAGCGTTGGAGTGTAACCTATCATCGCTTCAACAATCGAATCATCCCATAGAGACCCTACCCAAATGGGGCCTCCAATCTTTGCTCTTGAACCACAGGATTCGCACACGGTGCTCAAATGATCGAGTGAAATAGAATTCTTGCGATTGAGACACTTCGGACAATATTGCATGAAAAGCAAGTTAGCTTGACTCTGGTTTGCTGCTTTCCTACCTTTAACTACACTCACGTAGAGTCTGGCATAATGATCGCTTGCATGACAGAACTTTGCTGAAATACCCAACTCTAGCCTGCCAGCAATAATGGCAAGGCATGCGAGCAAAATCCTAACCGCCATCTCTTTTTCGAATTCCGTACGAACCGAGTGAATCCCATACTTGCGTTTGCAGGCTGCTGGTCTCGCGCCGGAGAGGGGACCCATGTCGGTCGCTGTCGCTGCTAGAACCCCGCCGTCTATTGTCGCCCGCAGAGCTGACTCAAAGAAGGGAGCAGGGGAACCAAACGGGTCAAGATCGATAAGGTCGAATCTGCTTGTCATGTGGTTTAGAAGGAGTTTATTCGCGTCGGATGTGGACACAGACACTTTGTCTTGGAGATTATTGAGGGAGGTGTTTTTTGAGGCAAGCTCAGCGGCGATTGGGTCTATGTCGGCCGCAATGATATGATTGGCGTTCGGGCACTCCAAGGCATACCGAGCGGATCGTATTCCAGACGCAGTTGTCGGATCGCATACGGTCAGATTATGCGAGTGGGGGAAGTATGAACGCGCAAACAGTATCGCTAGATCGCGGTTTAGGCTCATCTTGGGATTGTAGAAGACTGTTGATGGTTCTTGTGAGAGGGAAATCCGAGCTTTTCCTTCCTCAATCAGCGTTTCTGGGTGTACTCGTGATTGCTCCGTCAATTGGCAAGCATCCTCAACAGTTCGTGTGGAAGCGTTTCGCGATTTTGCAGATTTACCTCTATGATTTGAAACTCGGGCTTAGATCTTACTTCGTTAACGAGTTCATGTGTCGCGTGCTTGTGAAGAGTTCCTAGGAACGGTTTTGGAGTTGTTAGAGCCTTTCGGACCGCTTTCGTGAAATCAATGGATTTGAGTTCCATTGGACCCAATTCGTCAACAACAATCAAATCTGCTTCAAGAATGGCTTGCTCTATTGCTGAAACGCCGATATCAGTGATATCTTGGAGGTTAACGTAGTATCGACCAAGTCGTGGACCCGTTCTCTGCTTTGTGTTCGCTAATGTTCCGGTTCTGTTTGTGAGAAGGTCTTTGATGCTGAATCCTATTCTGACGCCGATCTCGCGGGTCTCGTGCGAGATGAATCCGCCAACTTTGATTTTCTTGTCATTCAGGAGGCGAATAGTCTTTTCAACTGCAGTCGTTTTCCCGCATCCAGGTTCGCCGGTGAGGAAAACCCGTTGCGGTGTCATGCTTCGACTTTAGTTAGGGCCGCAACTATTAACTTCTGGAAATCAGCCCTAACGGGATTGAGAGGTGCGCAGCTTTGCCTCAAGACATCGCAGGGGTTGACGATGCTGGGCGTGGACCAATCATTGGTCCTCTTGTGATCGCCGGTATACTGATACCGGAAGACAAGCAAGAAGAGTTGAGGAGAATGGGCGTTAGAGACTCCAAGCTGTTAACCCCTGGGCAACGTGCGCGACTTGAGCCGAGGATTCGTAGCTCTTCCCTGAAAGTAAGTTTGGTTGAGGCTCAGCCTGCCGAGATTGATGAAGTAGTCCTACATGCGCAGAAGCTTAGGAAGCTCAACTTCTTAGAAGCGCGAATGATGGCTCACGTTCTAAGTGAACTCTCGCCTGATGCCGCATACGTAGACGCCTCGGACGTGAACGAGGCAAGATACGCGGAAGACATCCGTGAACACCTACCGACCGTCCTCAAGGGAGTCAAGATCTTTTCAGAACACCATGCCGACAGAACTTACCCTGTCGTCTCCGCTGCGAGTATAATCGCTAAGGTGAGGAGAGATACGATTGTAGATGGGTTACGGCAACAATACGGCGACTTCGGTTCTGGCTACATGACAGATCCTAAGACGATGACTTTTCTTCGAAGCTGGCGGCGTAGTCACCCCGCTTATCCACCGATCGTGCGAAAATCATGGAAGACCATACAAGAATTGGAGAACGAGTATTCTCAGTCCCGCTTAGGGCCGTAGTCGGCCGGTTCGCGTGGAATTCCAAAGCCAATCACGAAGAGGCTGTGATACCTCCTCAGCAGCTCGCTTACTTCTGGTCGATAGAGGAAGATGGGTTCTGGCTTGTACATTTGGTGATAGTCCCCGTCGACCTTTCCCAATATTTTTTGTACTGTGAACTCTTCGATTCTCTCTCCGGAGATTGTGTAGATCGACTTCCCTAGTTCCATCCTGCGCAAGATGAGAATTGGTAGTTTCAATCGGTCATGGTATTCCATTGGTATTTCCTTTGCCAACGCTTCGAGCTCAGAGGATTTGAGTAGAATCGATGATCCATCAACTGCTTCGATCGTGGGATCCTTGGATCTTAGCAAATCACTTAGCGTTCGCCTTTGTTTCGGGAGATGCGTGTTGAGGCTTCTTAGTTCGCGGCTCAGAATTGCGTCGAATGTTCGCTCGAGAGGAGTCTTTGAATTGAACATCATTAACTTCTCTCAAGCAAGACGAGTGCATGGTCCTTTTCGTATGGTTCGAGTCGAACAATTTGGGCCGTTTTGAAGTTTCGTCCGCGGAGCACTTTGATTTCTTGTTCGAAGACATCGCTTGGTTCCATGGTAACATCAACGCTTCGAGATTTGATAGCTATGATCGCCTTGCCTTCGGGCTTGAGAAACAGGTCTGCGTTGTCTGCGAGTATCTTGGCTTGTTCGGGTTGAGCGACGTCGGAATAGACAACGTCAACCGCGTTCACCATGGTTTTGTATTTGTCTGGCATGCGGGCGTCGGCGAGAACCGGGTAGATATTCGAGCGATGGTCGCATAGGGTATCGATGAGTTCGCGCATGCTCCTTTGTGCAAACTCCACACAGTATACCCTGCCCTCTTCCTCGACGATGTCGCTTACGTGGCTGGCGGTTGTGCCCGAAGCTGAGCCGAGATAAAGGACACTGATTCCGTGACGGATGGGGAGTTCTTTCAGGTTGCGTAGTATTGCTGCTGCAAGCTTGCTCCGATACGCGTCCCAGAGACGATACTCAACTTGGTCAATTGTGACCAGTCTTTCTCCGTAGACTGAGATGGTTGGGGCTAGATTCTCTGTGGCTAGTCGTCTCCCGCCGTCTTCTAGGTTCAGCCAATAGACTCCTTCGAATTTGGCGTCCGGCCTAACGTCTGCGTGCAAATTCTCTCTTCTTCATTGGTGGCTTCGTTGGTGGTGGCGCCTTTTTCTGAGGTGGAGCAGTCTTGTATCGTTCCTTTATCTCCTCAATCTTCTTCTCGACATTACCCTTGAGTTTATCACCCATGAACTCGCCTCCAAACGCATCGACCCTGGAGGCAATGCTCAGTTTGCCTGAAAGGGCTCTTGCGATTTTGCCCCGTTGCCAGCGTGGTGCCTGATGGATGGCGGTGTGCTGGAAGATCACTCCGTGTTTCGGTGGCCTCGCGCCGGTTTTGAGTGAGCGGAACAGCGCTTTTTCTGCTCCCAGCACCTGAAGAGTGCTTGCAGGCATCTTCGCTAGGTTTTGTAGGCTTCCGGCGATTGAGATCAATCGTGCTGAGAGCGGCGCCCCAACTACTGCCGTCATATTCGGTGCGACTTCTTTCAGGACTTCGCCAACGTATGATTCGCTCTTCTCTCGGAATTTGTACAAGTCTAGCATCTGATTGCAGAAGGATTGGAGAACTGATAGGTCAAGTTCTTCGAGCTCGGCTCCCATCGAGCGCGCAGCTGCCTTCGCCAACTCCTGGCATTTGTCTGCTGGTAGACCTTCCGCGGCTAGGTTCTCTGGGGTGAAGTTGCGCCGGTTTCCCAGCTTGGCTACTAAGTGAGCATAACTATCATGCCTCTCAACCAGCCTATCCATCTCGGGAAAATGGAGCCCGTACCATTCTCGAACGCGTCCCGCGAGAAGGTTCAAAGTTTTATCCAAATCATCCATAGCGCGCACAGCTTGCACCGCGCTCAGGTCTCTTTTTGCCGCCGCTTGCGCGATCCCAGCCCTTGCTATCTGCAAAGCCACTTGGCGGGAGAAATCATTGTAAGCACGAGCAGACTTGAGATTCGCAGATTCCAGGGCCGCGTCCTTCATCCATTTAGCGCGATCAGGGCTCTCGGCGCTCAGAAGGTTGCGAAGTTGCTCAGCAACTTTACTGGAGCGAACCTCAACTCTCAGCTTCGCCTCCCGCTCAACCGCGTTTGATGGAACCTGGTTTTCAAACACCAGGGGAGAATAAGTCGTGGATGATTTTCTGAGCATCTCCAAAATTGTCGGATTGAGCTTGCCGTCTTGGAAGTCTCCCAGTTCAGCGGCGGCTCTTTGTGCGTCGGTTGCAAACAGGTATTTGTCGATGAGTTTCGATTTTTCGTCTAATACGAATACGCCTACTGGCGTTTCGATAATATATGCTTCCAACTCGTTGTTTCTCCAGTTCAAGTCATGGGCCTTGTAGGGCCTCGATTAGTCGGCTAACTAGTCGTGAATTCAATAAACCTTTGCAGACAGGTATGAGTTCGGGATAGTTACTTAGAATTCACCTGACCTGCCCGTTATGGGTAGGTCTGGTTGCTTGTTTTGTGTTTCTAAAAGAAGTGGAATCTCTTCTTCTTGGCAGGCGGTGCCGCCCAGAGGGTTCTGGTTTTTTGGATTGCTTGGGGCCAGTCTATCTTTCCGCCGCATTGGCCGCAGTAATCTTCCTGAAGGAATACTTCACGTTTGCAGTTATCACAGAAGAACCGCTTCTGTTCTTGGAGTTTTTCGGTCAACGTGATACACTTAGCCCCCTCAATTCCGAATTTGTATTGTTTTCGGTCGAGTAGTGCTTATGTTGCTTTACATCGTCTTAGACTCAAAAACAACTGAATTGAAGCCTTCTCCTTCACAGCTTCATTGTAAAGAAGATCCGTACCGAGCTTGGATGAAGTGCAATGCAACAATTGTCAGACGTGACTGAATGCGGTTTCGTGAGAGAAACATTTTCGCTAGGGTTACGAAGCGAGTTTCCTTATTGGGCCAGCCGTCGACGTCGAATGCATAGTAATACGAGCAGTATGGATATGGTCAGGATGACTATTGATAGGCTAGAAAACTCTGGTACGGGCATGAATCCGGAATAGTTCACTGTGAGTGTTGTGCCGCCGGTTAGCGTTCCGGAGCAGTTTGACTGGCAGGCATAGCCGTAAGCAGAGTTCTGCACACTGTAGCTTGCTGATCCTGACAGTCCCGAGACGGTGATGGAGTTCGTTGCGGTGGAGTAATATTGGCCGCCTACAGTAATCGACCAAGAAGATCCCGGTGGCAATCCGTACTCTTGGAATGTAGCGGTGTAGGTTGTGGTCGGTGTCTGTTGAGTTATAGTTTGATAGAACTGGTAACCAGATGTTACTGTGGTCGAACCTGAAACGTTGCCGCTGCAACCATACACGCATAAGTATTCATTGAGATAGAGTGGGTTGGGTAGAAAGTATGTGTTGAAATATTGATTGTACCACCAATAATTGTTGTAGCAGTAGTATTGGTACAGGTAGCAGTTTTGATAGTAATACTGGTTGTAGAAGTAATTTCCGAACGTTAAGCCCTGATAAGCGTAGTTTACAGTCCCGGTGAGTCCGGTAACGGTGAGGGAAGAGGAGGCGGTTATGTAGTAGTTCCCATTAACCAGAATGCTCCAAAGTACGCCCGGTGGCAATCCGTTCTCTTGGAAGGTTACCGAGTAGCCGCTCGGGGTTTGCTGGAAGTTCGCTAACTCCAGGACGGGGGATGTGATGGTGATCGTTGCCATGGCGGAGTTTCCACTGTAACAACCTGTGCCAAGACATGTCCACGATGAGAATTGGTAGTCTGATGCTGTGAATGCCTGTATCGTTACTGAGACGCCTGAGTTGTACCAGCCGGATGAGGGGGTTACAGTGCCACCGTTGCTTGGTGAAGCGTTCATGGTTAGGTAGTATTGCTGCTGAAAGTTCGCAGTGTAGGTAGCGTTATTGTTCGCCGTGATGGTGTGCGACTGAGCGCCGCCATCACTCCAATTCGAGAAAACATACTGACATCCTGTTCCGCAGGTGAATGTCACATTTGCATTGAGCAAATGCGTCGAACCTAGAGTGACGTTGAGCGTCTGAGGAGTAGTCGTCGCTGTGCCGTCGAACGTTACGGCGTTGTTGGTTGCGGATGGGTTTGAGGCGATCGTCACAAGAACCCAGTTCGCGGGATCAAGGCTCGTGGTGTTCAAGGTTGTTACTGTTGATTGGGTTGTGCTAGTTTCCGTAGAGGTGGTATTATTGTTCATAGTTGACGTTGAGTTTGTATCTGTATCCTGCCCGATAGCCAAGGCAGTGCTATTTGACATATTCGTCGTAATGGAACTGTTTGGCGTCTCCGCACTGCTCACGGTGCCTGTGACCGCTTGAGTAGACGACGTTGACTGGGTTGGACTTGAGCTTGCGGTCGTTGAGCTCGTCATGTTTTCTGTCGTAATGGAGATCGAAGATGTCTGGGCACTGGTCGTGCGGTTCGTAACCGTTTGAGTAGAAGGGTTTGTTTGCGTTGGACTCAAGGTGAAGGCCGTTGAGCTCGTTGCGTTATTCGTTACGTTTGAAGTCGTGGTAGGCTGCGTGCTCGCCTGGACGATTGAAGTCACCGTGTCGTTCAGGCCCGACTGTGATGCGCTGTTAGCCGTTGTGGTCGCACTGGTTTGGGTGTATACGCTGATGGTTGGAGACTCGTTGCTGGTCGTAGTTGTTTGGTAGCTCGTCGTAGTGCTGGTATCGCTTTGCGTGCTCGAGATTGTAGTTGTGGAGGTCGAAATTGTTGCGCTCTGAATACTTGTCGAGCTGCTCTCTTCGTCCGTACTGCTCGCTGAAGTGGACGTTGTGGTGCTTGGTTCAGGCTGACTGGTCATGCTTGTTGGTTGGCCCATCGAGCTAGTCTCTGAGGGGGTGTTTGTCAAGGTGAGTGTTATCGTTCTTGTGTCGTTTCCTGCGTCTCCAAGAAAGGTCTGGGTGGTCGTGAAGACTTGGGCTGGAACTTTGGGCATTGAGGGTAGGGTCAGAACTGTGAATAGTAAGAGGACACTGAGCCACGAACTGAGCCTGGTCAACCTTAACGTTTCTTAACATTTAAGACGAATGGGGTTCCAAATAAGAGTTACAGGAATCACGTCACGCCACGGCAATTGGAAAGCAACCTAAAATCACCCAATTCATTCTGACGGAAATTCCGTCGCCACAAAACTACACTCCGGCTACACATGCGCCGCTAGACGTAGATATGAGAGACGAAGGCGTTTCAATTTGAGACGATGCAGCGAGTCATACTGACCGGAATTGGGCTAGTGTTCCATCTTACCCTGAGAATCTCCACTGCCTGTTCTTGCTCTAATCTTGCACATCCCTGTCGTGTTGAGCTTGTAAGTTGCTGCAACAAGGATCAATATGGCAGCTGCCTTGATTGGAAATTGAAATGCGTTGAGGATAGTACCTACGGCACCGAGAGCACCTCCAACCGTGCCCGCAACTGCGAGTAGTGGCACGAGATAGTAACAAGGGCAGGCACCCGCAACAAGCGCTGCGATAATTCCAACAAATCCGATCCTTGCTCCTCCGCTTTGGTGTTGAAGAGTGATTTGTCTGACCGAGGCTGTAAGCACAATTGATGTCAGCATTGTCAACGCAATGTCAAGAATGAAGTTCACTTCTCCCTCCGTGGGTACGAAGAGAGTTAGGTATGGGGAGAAGAATAGAAATTGATCAAGAGTAAGTAGAACCAGACCGTAGAGAATTGCGATTGCTCCCGTGAGAATGACATATTTGGAGTCCTTAAATGTGTCAACAATTGGAGAGGGCAATTCAACCGCCGGTCAACGACGCAATAGCCTGTTCAAAGACAGACTCAGGTTGATTCCCCGCGATGGTAATCGTTTTTCCATTGGGTCCTATGAGGTAAAAGGTAGGCGTCTCTGATACTCCAGCTTGAACTCCCAGGTTGTGATTTGAGTTGATCAGAGCGTCATAATTCCCACTGTTGAAGTCCTGATTAAATAGCGTCATGTTCAGACCTAACTGTCGCGCGAACGATTGCATGTTCTGCCTGTCCGCCCATCCACCATTTGGTGTCTGTTGATTTTGAAAGAGGAGATCATGAAACTGCCAGAACTTCCCTTGGTCCCCAGCCGCGTAGGCTGCCTCTGAAGCTGATATCGAGTCAGGTCCGTAATAATCGAAATCTCTCCACACGAGTTTGGCCTTACCAGTGTTCACGAGATTCTGAATCAGAAGTTTTTCTTGGGATCGATACCATGCTCCACATGTCGGACATTGGTAGTCACCGAACTCAATTATCGCAACCGACGCGTTGGCGGAGCCGAGAGTCGGGGGTGAGCCGGCGAGGAGGCTTGATGCTAGATTGGCAGAGCTAGCTGCAAGTGAAGTAATCGAGTCCATTGAACTCATCGTGTCCGACGATGCGGAACCTACGGGTTGTGTTAGGTGCGAGCTGAATTCTGCGAGAATGATTATGACGATGAAAGCGATAACGACACCAATGATGAATTTAGTCTTGGGCATGTTCGACTTAGGAGCATTTGTCAACTCGTGAACCTCATGAATTCGTGATGGAGTTTAGTAATAATCTTTGACCAGATTCTCTTCTAAGAATAGAATAATGTCTGGTTTGACTAGTAGAAGTTATACCAGTTCACAAAGAGACCGACACCAATAGCGAGGAGTACTAGAAGGACGGTTAAGACGATAGTCCCATACCTTCGCATCCACCGAGCGTAGCCCCAATAAGCGGAAATCAGCGTGATCGAGTAACGGGCAATGGAAATCAGACCCGTATAAGGGTAGGTAATAAGCAGGGCCAGACCGTAAACGTCTATCGCCGTTTCTGCCTTGTTTCTTGGAAAGACAATTGAAGTCAACATTCCTCCGACCGCTAGTGCGAGGTAGGGAATGATTATGGGATTCCCATCAATGGCGTCGATTGCGGAGGACAAGAGCGCAGTAGGGATCAGATTAGTTCCCCAGTAGAGGCGATCTGCCTCGAATTGGGCGAACGGCGTGCCAGTCACGAGTTCACTGAATATCAGGAAGCTTACAAACCCGAGAACAACAGAGAAAACCGGAAGATAGTCTACTGCTTTTCTCCGCTCCTCAGTACATAGCAACTCGATGAAGTAAGGAACGACGAGCAGTATGCCCACCGGTCTTGTCAATGCCTGAAGGAATCCAAGCAACGCGCTCTCTCGCTTTCTCCCCACTCGCCAATAGTAGAGTGAACCGAGCATTAGAAAAAGGAAGAGTGACTCAGAGTAAGTTGCTGAGAGAAAGATGCCTGCCGGACAGAATGCAAGGCATAACGCCGAGTAGAAAGCTAACTGATTGTCGTAAAGAACCTTGCTTGAGAGCTTGAACATATAATAGATGCATCCAAAGAACGCGAGGTTACTGATGACAAACCCAGAAACGTAGAGGACAAGTTCAAGCGGTATGGGGGACAAAACCGTCAAGATTCGACCAAATATCCCAATCGTGACCGGATATCCGGGAAAGAACTCCCACCGGGGCACAATCATGTTGCTATAACCGCGTAAGGCAATGTCGACGTAGTACCCGCTGTCGTATCTAGCGAAAAGATTGACGAATGGGACCGGCACATCCCAACAACTCTGGCAGTATAATGGTTCGCCGAAAATTGATGAGGCCGCAATAGCGATTGAGAAAACGAAAAGGCGGGAAATGACGGCGCAGATCATGACCGTCTTCAATGGAGCAATCGTTGCAGCCAAACGAATCTTTCGAGCCAATTCCCTAATCGTTTGCAATCGTTCGGCAACTTGCAAAGGAAACGATAGGAGCAAAACTAGGCCAACAGTCATTGGCACGAGTCCAAGCAGCGCGTATTCGCTAGGCGCTACGATGTGGAGCGTGTCAAATACGCCTACTAAGAATACGTCGCCCTGAGCCGCTTTTGATTTGAATGGGTCGGCAGAAGAATTAGAGACATAAAAGAGATAATGGGCTCGCGGGAGGAAGACGTTCACAAGGCCAGACACAACCTGCCTTATAGCCTTCGATTCTTGAGGCGGAGTACTGAAGCATCCATCGTTACCACACTCTCCTACAGCCAGATACGCTGTCTCGCCTGTTGGGAGGTCGATGCTGAAGCTGATGCTGCCTGAATCAACAGATGCATACTGGTAATTTTGACCGAAGTCGATGACTCGAAGGTCATCAATCCAAACCCCGGAGCCGACTGGTGGCTCAATCGATTTTATGGCATAGTGGTTTTTCTGTCTCTGTGTCAACTGGGACGTCAAGAGATCTGCGTAGACGATAATCACATCTCCAGCAGAATTCGGCAGGGTCCAAGCGGGGAGTTTCTCATTTGCCGCCAAACCCTCGGCTGGAAAGCCAAATCTTCCATCGTGATCAGTTTTCGTCGTGGCGACGAGAGTAGGTTCAGTATAGCAAGACAAACCATTTGATTCATCGCAGTCATTTCTGGCGACGAAGTAAAACAGGCCAACATCAACTAATGCAACACGAAGGCCTCGCGAATCATAGACGCGTCCACCCCATAAGAGCTGAGACCCGATAGATAGTCGGATAGGTGAGCCGCCTATTCCAAGCACAGGGCCTCCAGTTCCCGTATATTGCAAGAGAACGCTCGATGCGTTAATGACTTCATCATTCGCATGCCTTAGCTCGAAATTTATCGCTAGTGGCGGTGCGAAATTTGGTTGCAGAGGTTCCAATTGTAGTCGTGCATTTGACACCAAAAGAACCGAGTTAATTAGTACAGGGACTCCAACTGCTGAAGTTCCAATTACGATCAAGATGACGCCTAAGCAAAGACGGGCGAGTTTTCGCTTGGTCATCGTATAAGTCAAAACCGTCACAATCTGGTTACCTGTGCACTCGCCCAAACATTTCAGATTCATTGAAATTGATTAGAAGAAATTATTCCACAGTGGCTCGCAAATTGTGAGTTCACTTACGCCGCTAATTGGATGATCCCGCTATCCACCAGGACGTCTCGTGTATTCTTTGGGATCCACTTACCGACTTGGCCCTTAGATGCGCCAATCAAGTGCACTAGCCTAACTAGATCTTTGAGGGTGTCTATGTCAAATTGTAAGGTTAGATATCTTGTCACAATACCCGCTGTGTGTAGCAGTCGCTGGAGCGCAACAGTCTCCTCTATGCTCGGATACGAGAACACTTCAGACACGGGGACAGGATACGACGCGAATCCCAATAAGTAAAAGCCATTGGTAAAGTTCTGCCCAATGACGGCCCCGCAGCCTCCAAGAGTGTCGATTGCATCCCGGAGCGAATCAGGGGAAAGGTGGGGTGTATCTGCTCCAATGAGTACGATTGGTGTTTGCTTGCGCAACAAATTTGCAGAATCCTCGAAGGCAGAATCAAATCGTTCGCCGAAAGTTATGCCACGTTGTTCGATCACCAGATCCGCTAGGTCCTGCTCAGGAAATCGTGGTCCAGGAGTATGCGCGAGGATAACGGTGGCATTGCCTTGCCGCGCGGCTTCGAGCGTGTCGGCAAGGAAAGCTCGATACACCGCTAGCGTTAATTGCTTACCCAGTCGACTCTCTAACCTTGTTTTCACTTTACCAAGTTCGGGTCTTCTAGCGAAGATGAGTACCGCTCCATAAGTCAAGCGTCTCAGGTCCTAAGACGTATGACTGCTACGAGACCGAGCATTGTCCACCCGGCTTGCAGCGAGCTCCACAGAGAGCTCGTGACCTTGCTCTTACCTCCTCTCCGAACTCGGTAGTCGACATCAATCTCCACAATCCGCGCTCGTCTTCGCGCCGCCATCGCGATCGTTTCGATAGGAAGACCGTACGTGCCCTCAGAGAGGGGCAGTTGAGCGATGAAAGACCACCGCAACGCTCGGTAGGGAGGAATATCGTTGATCTCTACCCCATACAGAGTTTTTAGGAGGAAGCAGGCTACCCTGTTTCCGTATCTTTGGTGAGCAGGCAGTGCTCCCGCCTCCACTCTACTTCTTCTACCTAGAGCTACGTCTGCATCTTCCGCAAGAATCGGAGAGACCAGGCTTTTGATCTCGGAGGGATTAAGCGTACCATCGCAATCAGCGAACACCACAACATTGGGAGGGTTCTGCGTTAGGTAGCGTAAGCCCGCTAGGCAAGCGTTGCCGTATCCGCGAGTGTTTTCAACCACGACGTGTGCTCCCGCACGGCGTGCTGTTTCGTTAGTTCTATCCGTGCTTCCATTATCGACTACGATTACTCTCACACCTTGGTCACGGAAACCTTTCACCACTATCTCCACACACTGCTCTTCATTGAGTGCGGGTAGGATGACCGCGATCTCATCCATTACACAGACACCAGCCTAGGCGATTCGCGGATTGGTTCGTGTGCGAACTCTAACACTCCTCTTTGGAAGGAAACTCTCGGATTGAAGCCAAGACGCCGGATTTTCGAGATGTCTGCGAAGATATGGCGAACGTCTCCCGCTCGAAATTGTCCAGCTATTTCCGGCGCAGTTCCGGGCCTTAGTGAATCAGTAAGCTCCTTTGCGAAGTCTGCGATACTGTGTGGGTCCCCCGTTCCCACATTGAATACTTGGAAGGCGATGTCGTGCTCGGCAGCGTCGGCAACTAGTAGGTTTGCCTGAACAATGTCCCGTACATGTATGAAATCCCTGAGCTGTTTTCCATCCTCGTAGATAATTGGCCCATATCCTGCCAGTAGCCTACTCTTGAACATGGACGCGACACCTGCGTAAGGTGTGTCGCGGGGCATCCGTGGTCCGTACACGTTGTGGTATCGAAGGGCAACCACCGGAATATGGAGGTCTCGACCAAGACTTAGAGAAACAAGTTCCTGATTCAGCTTTGATACTGCGTAGATAGTGTCTGGTCTGGTAGGTTGATTCTCGTTAACTGGGCGAGGGCAGAGTGGTTCTCCGCATGCATAACACATTGGTTCCCATTGATGCTTGGCGAGATCGTTAACGCTACGTGACCCTGGACGTTCTGTGTCGCAGCGATTGCAAACGTATGCTCCCTCACCATAAATGGCCATAGAGGAAGCTATAATGAGGCGCGGATGCGGGAGCGTCGTTTGTTCCGCAATCGCATTCATCAGCCTTATGGTGCCAATGACGTTGGTTTTGAAATAGAGTTCGGAGTCACGGGCTCCTCTTCCTAATCCTACTAGAGCAGCCTCATGGAACACAACATCAACGTCTCCAGTCAAAGCCTCACACAAAGCTGAAGATGAGAGAACGTCATCGTGAATGAAACCATCCTTTTCGAGATAGGCAGACAGAGCATCGCCGTGGACGCGTGGATCCAAATTGTCGAGAACTCGAACATAGTCCCCACGGTCCACCAGTGATTCCACAATATGTGAACCAATGAATCCAGCGCCGCCGGTAACAAGAGCTCGCATATCGCATACCCTCCAATCGTTTTTCCATGGAAAACTGTAATTGGTCGATTTGAAACAACATCGACCGTCGTGCAGGAAGATCTGAGGATATTTCGGGTTATGCCAAATTTAGACCCAAAACCCGAACGCGCTATAAGCGAAATAACAAATAAGATCCGAATCCAGCGGAGAGCTCGCCGTATTTCGGAAGTGTGAAGATGTCTAGCGCTGTTCGGCGCCTCATTTGGTGGGTGTTTACTGGTAATAGGGGTGGCTCGAATCGTGCGAGGTTAGTTATCGCGGTCAAAGAGCAACCAATGAATGCCAATCAGCTCGCGAGTCGCCTTGGAATGGATTACAAAACCGTACGGCATCACCTTACTGTTCTTCTGAAGAACCACTTGATTATTGCAGCCGGCGAAGGTTATGGAGCAATGTACTTTATCTCTCCTGAATTGGAGTTGAACTATGACGAGTTCCTTCGTATCTGGGAGAAAACTGGGGGAAGCTAGATAACTGACAGACCAAGAGGTAGTTGTAGTCATGAGTCGCTGCAATACTCTAGGGAAGGCTTTGGAGTTCGATTAGATTGGATATCTTTATGCAGTACGCAGCCCTATTTTCGCTTGTCAACATTCTTTTGTTACTCGCGCTCATCGGAATCTACCTGAACAGTTACAGAAAGATCCGTGCACAGTTCACAGCAGGCTTACTGTTTTTCGCCGCAATGTTCCTAGTGCAAAATCTAATCACACTCTATTCCTTCCTAAGTATGTTCATGTATTTCGCCTCAGACGTAACGGGCTTGGTACTGCTGATTACTCTCGTGCAAACCGCAGGTTTGGCTGCACTTCTTTGGACCGGTCTACATTGACTCACGATTGATCCTTGACCGTGATTAGACGGTCCTCTTATAATTCCAAGAAACCGTAATGTTGCAATATCGGCAGCTGAATGAAATGCCTCCCTCACACCAGTCAAAGAAGTTGAGAGAATACCGGTCGGGCACCTTCGACAAGAGAGTTGCGTATGGTCAGAGAGATAGAAAGTTGTGGTTGGTTGCAAGGGGAATTATGCGCGGGTTCAAGGTCAGCTGCAAGTCTGAGAAGGATGCAAAGGATTTGGCTTTTGGGTTAAGAGTCCGCGCTCCAAGAATTGCGGCCAACGAGGAAGCTAGATTCGATTTAAGGGTGAAGATTGACGGACGAAAAGTGCTGGTAATCGGCTCACCTAAGCACTAAGCCTTGATTTTCAGACTGGCCAGTCGTCCAATTGGGCCGGCGCATGCAGGCCGTCCTCCACAGGAGCTGACCTCTCGGTCCGTTTGTTACTATCTAACCTCCATTGAGAAGAGGCATGAAGTTGACCACAAAGCATATGCCGTGATCTATCCATCTCTTATACTGAGTTGGGTTTGCCTAACGATCTGTGGCTGACCGAATACGAAAACAGCGAAGGAAGCTGCCCCTTCCACGAAAAAGTCTGCCTAGAATGTGAATTCGCGGAACGACTCCTCTTGACCGGAGTCCCAATAGATTGCAAACGCGGTCACATGGAGAAGGTCAAGTCGCTCTGGGAGTACATGTTCAAAGGCTACAAGCATTAGAAACAGGTTTCACGTGACCATTCAATCACTGGCTGCTATAGAGGAAATTTATTGAAGTAACGTTCACGGAATTGACGGAGCCATTTCGCTCTCGTAAGCAGAGAACGATCCTGTCGAGTAGCGGAAACTAGCTAGGTTAAGTATCTGCCCTCTTATTTTTTCTCGTGCGGAGTGTTGCTCATATTGAGAGCAATCCGAGTTCACGAATTCGGCCCCCCTACTGTTATGAGGCTCGAGAATGTTCCAGACTTAGTTCCGGGGCATCGACAGGTTGTCGTACAAGTGAAGGGCGCTGGAGTGAACCCCGTGGATACGTACACGCGGTCAGGGTTGTATGCACGAAAACCTGCCCTCCCATACACCCCAGGCAGTGATGGCGCCGGAATAATTGGCTCTGTCGGGGATGGCGCAAAAATTGCTGTCGGTTCTCGAGTGTACCTCGCAGGTTCGATAACGGGCTCTTATGCGGAGCAGGCTCTTTGTGATATCTCCGATGTTCATCCCTTAGGCGACACGTTATCGTTCCCTCAGGGAGCCGCGATTAATGTGCCATACGCCACTGCCTACCGCGCTCTCTTCCAAGTTGCAAAGGTCAAGGCTGGAGAAAGTGTTCTGGTTCATGGCGCGAGTGGAGGTGTCGGAGTCGCCGCGGTACAATTGGCTCATGCAGCAAAGTTGAAAATAATCGGAACCGGAGGCTCAGAGAAGGGCCGAGAACTAATCCTCAAAGAAGGAGCCAACCATGTACTCGATCATACCGCTGCAAACTACCTAGATCAACTGCCCTCCTTGACCCAAGGGCGAGGCGTGGATGTAATTCTGGAGATGCTCGCGAACGTGAACTTGGGGAACGATCTGAAAGCCCTTGCTCCGAGAGGACGAGTCGTTGTGATTGGAAGCCGAGGAATGGTTCAGATTGACCCGAGAGATACCATGACGCGTGATGCTTCAATTCTCGGTATGCTCCTCTTTAACACTCCAGAGACGGATGAGATTGCGATTCATGATGGACTTGCTGAAGGCTTTAGGAACGGAAGCCTTCGGCCAGTAGTGGGTAAGGAGCTGCCCCTAGCGGAGGCGCCACGTGCACACGTGGAAGTCATGAAGCCCGGAGCTTATGGCAAAATCGTTCTGTTGCCGTAGTACTCACGTTCGACTTCGTATTACCAGGTAATATCCACGTCCGTGGCTACGTGTGGCCTATGGTCCAATGAGGTTTGTATGGTTCCTCAAGTCGTTTCATATCATCACTGCTAAGTTTCAGTTCTAAAGCGGAGGCGGCTTCATCAACATGCTCAACCTTTGTCGCGCCTATGATCGGTGCGACGATGTCTTTGTGTAAGACCCAAGATATGGCGACTTGAGCCATCGAAACTCCCTTCTCCTTCGCAAGCTCCTCTACGCGCTCGACAACATCATAATCCTCTTGCTTGAAGTATCTCGGGGCAAAGAATTCGTCTGACTTGTAGCGTACGGAATCCGGTGTTTTGTCACGTTTGTATCTGCCAGCAAGAAAACCGCGTGCGAGGGGGCTCCAAGGAATTAGCCCAATTCCTTCGTCGCGGCAAAGCGGAATCATTTCACGTTCCTCTTCCCTGTAGCATAGGTTGTAGTGGTTTTGCATACTCACGAACCGCTCTAACCCCAATCGATCGCTAACATCGAGGGCCTTGGCTAACTGCCATGCCCACATGCTGGAGGCGCCAATGTAGCGTACTTTTCCTTGATGAACCAGATCATTGAGAGTTGAGAGTGTTTCATCAATAGGAGTATCGTAATCCCACCGGTGGGGTTGGTAAAGGTCTACATGGTCCGTTTGAAGACGTTTGAGTGACGCCATGATCTGCGTCATTATGTGAAGCCGCGACAGTCCGCGGTCATTTGGTCCTGACCCCATCTCATTAAATACTTTTGTCGCGATCACCACATCGTCTCTACAATCCTTCAAAAGTTCTCCTGTAATCTCTTCAGAACGGCCTGCCGAGTAGACGTTTGCTGTGTCAAAGAAGTTAATGCCCAAATCCAGTGCGCGCCGCATGATTGGACGAGCCTTATCGATTTCTATCATCCATGACTGCGTGTTGCCGAATGACATGCAGCCCAGGCAGATTCGTGAGACTTTCACACCGGCTCTACCAAGGCGAACGTACTCCATCTTGACGTCCTCAGCTGGTTATCTTGAGAGGTCGGTCATAAATGGCGCGACATGCACGAGCGAGGCTAGACGCCTACGATTGATATCTTCAGCTGCGTGATTCCTCGCCTTTTCATGATCGCCTTCGCTAGAGCATAAATGTTCTTCATCTTCCCTCTCACCGATATTATTTCGAGGCATTTTGATTCGTCGAGGTGAATGTGTGTTGTTGAGTTTATTGTATCACGGAACTGGTGTTGCACTTCCGTGAGAGTTTCCTGCAACCCGTGTGATTCGTGGTTGTATGTGAGAAGAATTGCTCCCGCTCCATCGGCTCGTTCGTCTATTTTCCAAGCGTTTTCAGATACAAAGTTGCGCATGGCGATTTGGAGTGCTTTCGATCTATCCTCGTACCCAAGGGTACGTATCAAGTCGTCAAACTGTTTTAGCAAGGTTGGTGGCGTTGAAAAACTGATTCTATCCACTCGCAATTGTATCTCCGCTACCTGGTTTTCGCAGGATAGCCTTTAATATCGTTATTACTGGCGCATGAAATCGTAATACTGGGAATGTGCAGCTCGAACGCGGTGAATGTGAGAATTCCAGTTTGATACAGGCGCGTTTAACATGAGAAAGGATGGTCAGATCATTGGGGCGGTAGGACTGTCCAATTCGGAGTGCCTCCGAGTCGGAATTGTTTTTGTTGGCATTGGATTGGCAACAGTGATTGGCTTTGTGGCATCGTCGATAGTTGGCAATATGTCTGTATTACTCGCTGGACTTGGAATCGTGGCCTATGTCTTTGGCCTCAGACACGGAGTTGACGCTGATCATATCGCTGCGATAGACAATACGACGAGAAAACTGATGCTCGAAAGTGACCCGCCATTTACCGTAGGCCTCTGGTTCTCTTTAGGGCATTCGACCATAGTAATCGCCCTGATCGTTGGCCTTGTCTTCCTAACCAGAGCGATCATCGGCCATATTCCTATGCTTCAGCAGGCGGGAGCGATAGTGGGCACTGCGGCTTCAGGTGTCTTTCTCTGGATAATCGGAGTCGTGAACTTAGCAATAGTCTTCAGCATCTATAGAGTTTTCAAAGAGATTAAGAAAGGAGTAATGAAGAATGATGAGCTTGAAGCCTTACTTGACAACCGCGGTATCCTAAACCGGTTCTTTCATCCCTTATTCAAAATTGTAAAGCGTCCCTGGCATATGTACCCGATCGGAGTCTTGTTTGGATTAGGTTTTGATACGGCAACGGAGGTTGCGCTAATTGCGATTAGCGTCGGAATAGGCGTTTCCTCTTCAATACCTTTCTGGATGATTCTGATTCTGCCCTTCATGTTCACGTGTGGTATGGTTCTTGTGGATACTAGTGACGGGCTAGCGATGAGGCTCGCCTACGGGTGGGCATTTCTCAACCCTATGCGGAAGATCTACTATAACCTAACCGTGACAATGATCTCGGTCCTCGTAGCCCTCGCGATAGGCACGGTCGAGTTGCTTCAAGTATTCGCTCTCGAATTCGGCCTTGCAGGAGAATTTTGGGTCTGGATTACGGCTTTGGATTTTGAGACGCTGGGATTTGGGATCGTCTTGATTTTTGTTCTTTCTTGGCTGATCTCAGCAGCTGTCTGGAAACATGGACAATTCGGAAGATCGACTTGGAACGCCTGAGAACTCAACGGCCTAGTAATGAGCCTACGTAAGCCTAACCAGAAGAACCAGGCGCAGAGCTGTCCAAATCTAATTACTTGACAACCGGAGAATCGGGTAAAGTATTTTCGAGAGCATTCACGGGAGTTCTTGCATGTGAGTGACTCAAGCTTATTATCTCACATCAGTTCAATGCGCAGAAAAGTGTTGGTCTCCCCTTGCATCACGTTCAGTGCGCGAATTGTGGAGCCAAGTTTCTTGCGAATTCGCGCAATGAAACAATCTGTCTAAATTGTGCTTCAATGCTTGGATTCGAAACCTGGCGACGCTAACCTCAACGAAGACCGAGAACTGCTCGTGAAAAACAACAAGGGCCTTAGTCCTAAGCTCGCAACGGTTCTCCCTATAGCGACAAGTGCCGAAGGTCCAAACGTCGCGGAAATCGTAATTGCCGATAAGATGAGGTTTGCTGCAGCAACGCTAACCGCGATAGAACCTACAGGATAGGCAATCATCAACCCTAGGGTGCTGCCCGCAGTCCAAAGAAGCAACCTCTTTCGATCGCGGCCCGATCGCGTACTCCGGCGAAAGGTCCGCCTGCAAACGATTACGATGGGGGCAAGGTAGACGAGACCTGCCAGTGAGGCAGCGAAGATGCCTGCCACGATCGCCGAAATTTCCACCCCGGCAAATAGCGATGTGACACTATAGATTTTGTAGGTGGTGTCGAGCAAGATCAGCATGGGGAACAGGAAGGCTCCAGTCAACTCGCGTTGTCTGGGATGCGTATCGAGGTAGGCGGAGGCCTGAGGGCTGAAGGAGTAGTACCATGAATTGAACAGCATCATGAACGCTCTCCCCGACTCACTTCTCATAATGTCCTTATCTCGAAAAATCCTCAACTTCTGTACCAGTGGCGCGAGGCTAGAGCCAGCTGTTGAGGAGGACACGACGCAGCTGGTCGGTTGCGGGGGAAGCGAGAACGTCGTCGATGATGTAGACGATGATTGCGTAGTCATCGTCGTTGTCGTCTCCGTTTGCGGGACGGAGTTTTGCTGAGGGATTATGTTGACGACGATGTCGGTCGAAACGCTGTGACCAACTGAGGTGCTTGTTCCAGTAACGCGTATTGTAAACGACCCGGGGGAGGCGGTTGTGTTGGTTGCAATGGCTAGCTGAGATATTGCTTGCCCGCCTGAATTGGGCGCTAAGTGTGGGGAGATAGTGGTTGCCACTCCAGATGGGGTCGCGCCTAACCACGATGTCAGAATCGTGATAGGTGAGTCGAATCCGTTGATCGACAGCACCGTGATTTGGTCGGAGCCATTTGCGCCTTGAGTTATCGCCAAGTTTGGTGAGGATGGAATGATTACGAAGTCGCCCGCCTGTCCTTGAGTGGTGGTCGAAGTCGCGTCGCTCGAATTTGTCATGGTTGTCTGACTCGCACTGCCCAGTACTGAGAGCGTGGCTGTTGCCGTGTCTCCAGCTGATTCTCCAGTCGCCGTAATTGCGTACGGGTCCGCCGTGACGTTTGCGACCGTGAAGGCGGCAGTGAGAGTCCCAGCCGAAACGCTACAGGATTGCGAATCAACGGCGTTTCCAGTGAGTGCGCATGCCGTGTCCGTAGGAGAGAATCCTGAGCCAGATACGTGAATCACTGAAGCTGGAAGCGCGGAAGCCTTGTTGAGTGTTATAGTTGGAGACTCGTAATTTGATGCCGTTGTCTGGCTGTAAGTTATTGATGATATTGTACTGCTTTGGGTTGAAGTCGAAACGGTCGACGTGAACGTCGATGTTGTTGATTGTGTCGTTCTCGAACTCGTCGTTTGGGTGAAGATGGGTGTCGAACTTGTAAAAGTTGACGTAGTTTCGCCGTCTGATTGCGTGGTAAAATCAACTTTCACATTTGCGCCAGTTAGCGTCACAGTTTTTGTTATCTGTCCGAAGCCAGGTCCAGAGGCGGTTACGGTAATTGTTCCCGAGGTCCCGATAGGAATCGCGTAGCCGCCGGATGAAGAGGAGATGGTGTAGTAGCTTCCTGAACTAGGGGTTATCGTGACGCCTCCGATACCCTCGCCTTCTTGGTAGAAGTTGCTGCCACCGGCATTGTTGTAGACAACGCCTACCAGAAACGGTCCCTGGGTTGAGGTGCCAAAGTCTTCAGTTATGAATGCTTGACCGCTAGATCCTTCATAGTAACCGACCCCGATTTCTTGGTAGGTGGCGGGTTGGTTTGGGAATATGTCGAGTAGATTCATTCGATGAGGACGACAGGGGGTCCCAAAATCTTCCATCATGTAATCCTGTAGGTCGGTTGCGCTCATACCAGTCCCCGCTGCCATATCCTCCCCTGCACTGAGGAAGTTATAACCGGCGTTAGTCATTCTTTGAAATGCGGTGGTGCCGTTCGGGTCGGTGTGTGAGAAGTAGTTCTGGTTGTACATGTCCTGAACGTGACCCTGCGCGACGCTTAGCAGGATTGGATTCATTGCCAACGGCGGGCGCGGAGAAACATACTCTGGTCCGTAGCATCCGTTTGCCGGATCATTCTCCAAGCCCTCATGAATGTCGAATCTCAGTCGTTGACCTTCGGCGATTGGGTTGGCTCTTGCTCGGTTAACGTACTCGAGCACAAGCTGTTGGTCTGGTGTAGGGTTGCCTGAGTTATACAGTAGCATGCCTTTAGCGGGAGTTAGGATTGGCCCCACGAAGCTCATCGCTACCACTAAGAGGATGAGGGCGATGGTGGCACGTGCAATTCTCAACACGATGAGTCTCCGGTGTTTTCGCTGGGAGTCGAATGTTGGGTAGGTAAGTGTTCTCGAATTTTCTTGGAACCATGTACATGATTACATCAGGACGATGGACGTTTGGCCGATCGCGTTGGCGACTAGCGTGTCTTGCGTCAATGTTGTCACAGCAAAACAATGCAGCACATGCACGCACGCGGATTACGTGAGTTGAGTTCATACGAGTCCCAATTACTACTAGCCCTGGAACCATGCGCCAAGTTGACGAAACCGGCCGGTCAAGTTACGCTGGAAAGTTAGTAACGCCGGCGTACCCCTACGTGATCTTCGACATGGATGGAACTCTAGTCGACAGCTTCAACCTCATCGCCGATTCATACGATTTCGCTATTGGCAAAACACCTGAGAATTACCCAGATAGAAGGAGGGCGGTGACTCTGACTCAGGGGCGCACCTTGGAGGCGGCATTGGGAGAAGGTGTTCCAAAACGTCAGGTGTCAGAAGCTGTTGAGAAATTTCACGGATACTATGAGAAACATTGCTCTAACGTGAACGCATTCCCAGGCATTAGGGCACTGCTTGTGGCTCTGCACAGGAGAGGAGTAGAACTAGCGGTCTTTACCGGCCAAACTCGTAGGGCCACAGACGCCACACTTCGAATGGCCGATCTCAGAAAGTACTTCTCTAAGATAGTTACGGCAAATGATGTCGCCGAACCCAAACCTAGCCCTGAGGGTTTGAAGCTAGCCATGGAAGGGATAGGTGCAGTCCCCGAAGAAACGGTTTACGTAGGAGATGACCCAGACGACGTAAGCGCGTCCAAAAGCGCAGGCGTTAGAGGTGCCGCGGCGCTCTGGGGATCTCTACGGCGTGACGAGTTGATTGCGTTGCAACCTGACTTCATCTTAAATCACCCAGGCGAATTGAAACTTCTCTCGACTTGGACTATCCTTTGAGCCGACGCAGCCTCCAACCTGTATGCGTACCCTTGGCAAAGAAAGTCAGAAGGGAGCTTGGGGTTAAGGGGCGCCTGTGAGTTTTGATGGCTTCAATGCCGACGGTCCAAGACTTTCTTGCACATCGTCCTTGTCCATCACGACTCTGGAGTTCGTGCTCTCTACTCCATTGAGGCGGGAGACTTCGCCTATGGCCTTGTGAAAGGCCCTTCGCTCCTTGTGCTCAATAACGACCATCAAGTCGTAGTCACCGAAGATCACGTCATAGTCTCGTATTGGAGATTCTTTCTCAGAGCTCTTCCTCTTTTCCAGATCTCTAACTACGCTCCCCTGCCAACCTGCCAGAGTTCGAATCTCAACATACGCCTTCGGCATTTGAGTTCACGTGCTGAGCATAATCGGTATGGTATCTAAAGTTGGCTGAATCCGAGCGCAACCGGCGCTACGACCTTCTTATATTCACAGAACGAGAGAGGTGAACGAGCGTCATGGCGAATCATGCGACTCTATGCATCGCACTGGTCGTTCTAGTTGCTTGCGTTGTAAGCTACTCGCCCGCTGAGGTCCACGCTTCTATTCCGTCACTGTGTCAGCGCGCTAGTGTCTCTTCCACCTACCCGACCCAGGTCGCTCCGAATCAACAGATTCAGGTTACCACGATAGTATCAGGATCATGTACTTCCGACGGCGAAGATTACTTCTCGGTGAGGATTGATTTGGTGGATAATGCAAGCGGATCTATTCTTTCGGCAAATAGCGCGAAGATTGGCTACAACGCAACAAGCTTCAACGTCACGGTGCGGAACTCTGCAACAACACCGGCAACCGATGAAACTTGGGCGCTCCAAATTGACGCCTACCTAATACAGGCGGGAGGTGTAAGCGGACAAAACTTACTGAATTCTACAACCACGATTATACAGGTCGACGGTGCTCCCCTCCCGGAATTCTCAACCACCGCACCAATACTACTCGCTTTCGTATTCGGAATTTCAGTTATAGCACTGCGAAGGAAACGGCGGGAATCAATCAATAGCGGGTACTGATTCGCCGCGTGATACGAAACGCATCGTGAATCCATCGGATGACTTGAAGACCGGTTGGCTGTGGTTGCGTCGTGTCGATCTGAAGTTCTGTCAAGATAGCGTCGGGAAACTTGCGAGGTATCCGTGCCGGGCATCCATAGCAAGGATTCTTGAGCTTAACCCTGCGTCTAAGGTTGCGGATCATGGTAGCGTGTTAGGGTTTCAGGTATGGTGTCATTATAATGCGTCGACGCCTGCCCACACGGCTCGCTCAGCCCAAAGTTCGCGTAGAGCTCGCTCAACCTGGAACCGAAGGCGGCTATTCTCCGAACTTTCTAAGCCAGCTCAGTTTGGGGGTGTTAGATGTCCGTAGATGTCCGCTTTTCGGGGGGAATAATGCGCCATGAAAACCGCCTTAAATACAAAACGCCTCAAATCCAGACGCCTCACTGCCGCCCACTGCCGGTTTTCTGGAGACGCAGAGTGAGCCGACAAGAACTTGACAGCGCTCGATTTGAGTAACAGCTTATAGGTATGACATACGTATTGAAGTTTGATGAATCATGGTACACGTAAAAGATGACGGCGTCTTTGACGCACCTGTCGACAAAGTCTGGCAACTTCTCAACGATCAGAACCACCACCACCGATCAGTGAAGTCTTCTAAGGTCGTGGAACAATCAGGGAAGGGCATGACGATTGACGCGGAGCGCGTGGCTTCGGATGGATCAACTCGCATGGAAACCATCAAGTTCACTTTCGATCCGCCGAAGGGCTTTACAATGGAATGGCTCAGTGGCAACATGAAGGGTTCAAGACAGACGCATCGATACACACCAATGGGCAGCAAGACGAAGGTCGATGTCGAGGGCGATATTCTGGTTCAGGGCATGGACGACAACGCAGTCCGAAAGGCTGCCCTAGCGATGCTCGCTGAAGTCTTTGAAGAAGACAGCGCCGCTCTCAAGAACCTAAAGTAAGCCCACATATCGTGGGCTTCCCATTTCTTTCCTGAATCGTTTCTCTTTTCGACTCGTTTTCCAAAAGGACGCTGTTCAACGGTTCCGGAAAATCTTATGCTAGGCGCTACGATAGGGCCTGACGACAAGGTTTGATCGATTTTTCAAGCAAACTCGGTGCGCGTGCCGAAGAACGCCTCAGGGGAGAGAAGATTATTTGGCTCACAACCGTTTCCTCAAACGACACGCCTCAACCAAACCCGGTCTGGTTCTACTGGGACGGCGAGTCGATAATCGTATACAGCCAACCCACCTCGTTCAAAGTGCAAAACATCACTCAGAACCCTAGAGTGTCCTTGAACTTCCCAACCGATGAAGAGGGCGGCGACGTAATCGTCCTAACAGGCGAAGCTTCAGTCGACAAGGATCCTCCCGCTCCTGACTCAAGATACTTGGAAAAGTATCACGAGGAAATTCCGAAAATCGGTCTAACACCGGAGACACTGGCCGCTTCCTACAGCGTCTTGATACGAATTCTCCCTAACAACCTACGTGGGATGTAATCAAACTACCATCATCCTAGTTCGGGCCGTAATTCTTAGGCCGTTTCCGATTTCTACTCATAGCGTAAACGCTCAGGACTACAGTCGCAAGCAAAAACGGAGTAATTAAATTCAGGTTCTCAGGGACGGGGTAAGGCGCGATCTTCAGCAGAGTCATTGCGTAGGGATTGCTGAGAGGCTGTAGTTCTACAGCGTTACCTAGGGCATCTTGCACTATCGTATTGAAACCTATAATGGGCAACCCGTCGCTGGAGCTTGGAGAATTCATAGTGATCGGTTGTAAAGGAATCTTGCCTTCCCATATCCGGTGGGGCTTACTGGAGTGGGGACTTGAACCCATGGCTTGAACGATGACGATGTCTTTGATTGCTTGGGCTAGATACGGTTGATAGTTGGGATTATTCCCGTTGAATATGTTCAGGGCCGTTTCGCCGTTGGATTTCACTTCAGCGATTAGTTGCGCATCATTCAGATCGTACTGACTGAACTCTTTCGCGTCCCCGGCGAAAACGAGGACCATAAACGGAAGTTGTGGCGTCGCGTTCACCGCTCGAATTGTATCAAAGGGTACATCGTAAATGAAATACAAGTAGAGGGTGTCGTGCATCAGTCTTAGATAGGCTGGTTGAAGCGAGCTTTCGTTGCTGTAGGCAACTTTCAACTCAACTGCATCGTCCCATTGCCCCGAATGCCATACCCCATCAAGGGGTGGTGCATTGCCTGCCCCGACCGTATAGTTAGGTGCAAGCTGAGCGGAAACTGTTGGAGTCAAGCGAAAAGCGAGTGCAATCAATACAACGGCTACGACTAATCCTTTCGAGAATTGTAAGTGAGCATGTAACTTCAATGTCACCGCATCGCTCTCGTTCTACTACTGGAATGGACTCAAAGGCCTGCATAAATGTGTACTTGACTTGACCCACACGATGGTAAACAAACCAAGGTGAGGTTTGCCACAATACACGGATAATTCGTATCACGAGCGGTCTTAAGTGAGGGGACCTGGTCAGCGGGTCAGTGAAACATTGACTTGGCTGTGGAGAATGGCTGGGTTCCCGCTCTTAGAACGTAATCAGAGAGCCGCCAATCACGCTCCTTAACAAATCGAATATTCAACGATGCATAGAAGTTTCTCGCTATTGGTTGCCAACCTCGTTCTCATGCTGTCCAGGTCATTAGGACGAGTTCTTTGATCTCTGAGAAGACCAGAGCCATCACTACTCCTGCCAAGATCGGACCGGTCCAAGAATCGTAGTACAATGCGATGAAGGTGAAGGGCATGAGAAGCATGCCGAAGACGAAGTGATGCACATGAGTATTGGGCAGCTCGTCTTTTCCGCCGAATCTCTTAGTCACCTTGTGGAACAGGGCTTTAGGTGGGGGTTGCTCAGGTTTGCCTACTTTGATCGTCATGTCTTTGAAATCTACGTACAAACGCAGTTTGACGGAGTCCGCGAGTGCGCGGATAAGGATGTAAGCGACCCAGCCCGTCATTAGAAATAGCTCTAGATCTGAAAAGGTAGGAATCTCCAACTCAAGTCATCCTTTCGGATTATGAGACAAGATTAGATAATTAGACTTAGCACGAATCCTCTACAAAGTAGAAATGTGCCAGACAGTGAGCGATTGGAGGAGTCGGTCAAATCGTCACTCGCTTACTTTCGATAGCAGAACGTTGGATTTTGAAGTCTCCGATTCGCTTCCTTCCAATCCACCTTCCCGTCATTGTTCTTCCATTGAGAGAAGACTGCTCCTTCTGCGGCCCATTGTGCGAATTTCTTTATGGCGGTGGCGTGAGGTTCGGTCCTTGCGAATGGTTCAATCGCTTCCTCACTCGTCCATACGGAATAAGTCCAAGACTTCTTTCGAAGGAAGTTCGTCTTCAAGCCGTACCTTACGAGTCCGTCAGTTTTTCTCAATTGTTTTTCCACTACTGTCGGTGGAGCGCGAAGATTATCTACGCTAGCGACACCACCCGCTTAAGCGCATCTCCTTCCAGCTCATCGCGATCCAATCACCGGCCAAAATGCAGAGGCGAGCGCTTTGGTTTCGTGATTAGGCTTTGGAATCATCGGCTCAGCAACTATTTCGGCGACGAGTGATTTATGGAGAGTACACCTAACAGAGGGCACACGCCAATTGTTGGTTAAAGTTCCGTGGTTTTTTTCCACTTATCTTTTTGCTGACCCGACTGGTTCGGAGTTTCAATGGAAGTGGATTCCTGAGCTTGGCTCACGTTGAGACTGAAGCATATTGTACATGTGATGGGAATCTAGCTGAGCCTAGGCGTGTAGGACAAGTTCTGTCCTGTAGGCGGTGTGGCGGAAGAATCATGTCAGTAAGTCAACTCAGTTCATCTGCCGAGAACGCTACCTGAATATGACTTCGTGCACAGTCATTAAGAAAAACGGGATCACATAATTACGGCCAGAATCGTGAAGGGGAGTCGTCAGGTCAGTTGGCGGCGATGAGGAGACAAGGCTTTTGCACAGTTTGACCAAATTCATAAATTACGATCCCCTAAATGCCTAAAAGCACTACGCCCTATCGCAACTGCATGAATCCAGTAGTTCATTTCGAGATGCCCGCGGAAGACAGGAAGCGTATGATCCGTTTCTACGAGAGTGTGTTTGGTTGGCAGACGAAACAGCTTGGGCCAGAGATGGGCGAATTCGTATTAGCCACCACCACTAAATCCGACGGCGAACAAAATCCAAAGAAACCCGGCACGATAAATGGCGGCTTCTACCAGAAAACGGACGATCTCTCCCAAACAACCACAGTTACAATTCAGGTGGACAACATCACGGAGCACAGAAAGAAAGTTGAGACCGCGGGAGGTAAGCTGTCGGGCGACATAATGGACATCCCCGGGGTCGGCTCGTTTGCATCGTTCTTCGACACCGAAGGCAACCGAGTAAATATGATTCAACCCCACTGAACAGACACATTTTTCGTGCTTAGAATGTGTTGTAGGTTATAGTTTCGTTGACCGGTTTTCGTGTTGTAGCTGGAGGGGTCTCATCAGGGTAACCGAAGGCGATCAGGGCTACGATTTTCCACTCCTCTGGTACGTTGAGTAATTTCTTGACCTCCGTCTCATCGAAGTCGCCAACCCAACACGAACCGATGCCAAATTCCCACGCTGCAATCACCATGTTTTGCAACGCTATTGTGGTATCGATAGTTGACCACTTCTGCGCGTAGGCGTCTCCCTCATACGCGCATCCAACAACCGTGAAGGCAGTGTCTCTGACGAAGCCGCTCCATTGCCTGTGCGACAGTTTTTCCTTAATTCCCTGATCGGTTAGCACGATGAACCGCCAGGGTTGGCCGTTGCTAGCTGAAGGCGCATGTCTTCCAGCTTCAAGTATTCTCTCAATGATTTCCGAAGAAACTCGCTCTGCCCGGTACTTACGTACGCTTCTTCGACTCAACAGGAGATCTAAGGCTGACATATTCTAGTCGAGAGCTCGTTCTTCTCCGCTCTTGTACCCCTTGTGATGAATGTTCGCGTTTGAAATCGTTGTCACTTACAGCAGCGGGCTCGCCGACGATTGGGCCTATTGCCGTTTGAATGGCCCTCCTCGATCACCCGAGTCCAATTGCTTCAATTGTTCGCTGACCTATACTTCGGTCGCCAGTTGGGGACGGTCCGAATCCGAATATGTTTTCTTTAGGGCATAACTAGTGAGAGATGCCATGCCGCCAGAGAATTCTCAGAGAGCAAATTCGCCAGACACCGAAGAGCACATGCTAGGTCATGGGTATTACAATAAGAATTCTCACGCGCAGAACCAGGCGAATGCCTACGCCCTGCCTCTACTGGTCGAGTCGGTGAATGAAGTCGAACTAGATCGTGTTTCCAGATGTTTTCAGATTGCAGATTATGGGTCCGCTCAAGGCATTAACTCATTGCTACCACTCAAAACCGCAATCGCGGAACTAAATTCACGGACACTCAAAACTCAACCAAGAACCGCTCCAATACTTTCAGTCACCCATACAGATCTGCCGGGGAATGATTGGTCCAGTCTCTTCAGAACAGTGCTCAATTCACCCGACAGTTACGCGTACCACCAACCCAACATTTTCGTCTCAGCAGCGGCCACGTCAATCTACAAACAAATCTTCCCACCCGAAACGATCTCGCTAGGCTATTCCGCGATTTCTGTTCACTGGCTAAGCCGCAAGCCCTGCAACATTCCTGGGCATATATGGTCAGCACGAGCTAAAGGTGAAGCCCACCTGAAGTGGAGCCAGCAGGCCCGAAGCGACTGGTATGCCTTCTTACAGAACCGTGCGAGCGAATTAATCCCATCAGGCCAGCTGGTGATAATTGGCAGCGGAGCTGGTAGTGCCGGAAATAGTGGAGCAGAAAGCATCATGGACCTGGTGAATGAAGTGCTCAAAGGGATGACGAAGGATCGCGTTCTGCGATCAGAGGATCTAAACGAAATTTGCGTACCAACCTACTATCGAACGCGAAGAGAATGGGAGGAACCCTTCACCGCGGCAGGATTCCTGCAAACTGGCGATATGAGGCTAGTGAAATATGATGAGGTTGTGATGGCTGACACATACCTAGAGCAGTATGAGAAGACCGGTGACAAGGCCGCCTTTGCGAAGACATATACTAGTTTTCTGAGAGCAGCCTTCGAACCATGCCTTTTCGTCAATCTGAAACGCAGAAGGACGGCTAGTGTGAGCAAATCGATAATCGATCAATTTTGGCAACGTGTGGAGAATGATGTTGGAAGAGATCCAGAGAAATGTTCTTGCCAGTGGGTACTTGCCCTCATTCGTGTGGCAAAAGCCAAGTGAACTAGACGACTCTTAGTACCTCCAGGATAGCTAAGAGCAGAGTCAGGATTCGAGTTCGACATGAGCCAAGGTTACAGGTGCATTATCACATCAAAGAAAAAGAAGACAAATCCATAATCTTCCGAGACGAGCGCGTTGAGGTTGGCGCAAGTACAAGATGCGGTTTGATCCTTTCGTTTTCATGTGCACCAAGCTCCTCGCAAAGTGGGAGAACTACATCTTTCACTCAGCCGCACTAATGTAGCTTACGCTTCGTACCGCCTCTTTTGTTGCGTGTATCCACTAGCGCGCGTCTTACGGAAAATTGCCTCTCCGATTCAAGTTCCAATTACCATGCAGTTCACAACGGGTGGTTATGTGCTGACGGTCCACTTCTCTGGTTGTAGGGGTTGCTTAAGGTCAAACTCGTTGCCATCTGGGTCAACGAACTGGCATAACCACTCTCCCCACTCCATGAGCTTTGGTGGGTTAACAAAGTGCACGCCTCTCGTTCTCAGCCTCTCATACTCAGCTAGGATGTTGTCTGTGAGGAACGTGATGCCTGACGGTCCAGATTCAGCTTTGTGGTCTTCTAACTCACAAAGATGAATCCTAGTTAACGGTCGCGGCGGGCCAAGCTCAATCCAGTGACCCGGATTCTCGGTTGATCCTTGCATAACAGGATCTGCTCTCGCTATTGGCGGTCCTATGTAAGCGATTGGCAGACCTAGAACTTCGCTAAACCATCGTAGGGCCTCTCTTCGGTTGGAGACGACTACTGCTACGGTGTCAACGCAAAGAATTGTCAATGTTGAGTAAGGACCTGCACTTCCACAATTAAGTAATCTTCGTTTTCTTTCCGTTGCCCGCGGTCATGGAAACCCCGGTAATCGTCTCAGTTCCCTCGTTCCAAAAGTGTGTGCCTTTGTTGGTGCTAGTCTTAGATCGGACTGTTGAGTTGTGTCAAGATTTTGTCTGTTTGCTCGCGGTAAAGTACACAGAAGCCCCACTTAGCTTAATCGTGCGTCGATCTACCGGTGATTGTTCGCCCTAAGCTCCATGTGTTTCTTGGCTTTTCGCAAATATACGGTGGTTATCGTGACAACTGCGAGCAAGAAGATTACGAATGCTGTCCACTCAGTGTTCAGTGGTGAGCTTGCTTGGGCAGTGGTAATTGTGTTATTCGTACTGAGTTTTATTCCGGTTAGGATTCTGTGCGGGTTCTCTTCTATCCCCCGTTTGTCCTTGCTCCAATATTCCAATGTGTTGTTCGCGCCGTCCGTTGTGATTTGTGGTTGGCCATTCATCCTGACGCTTTGTGTGACACCGTTGTTGATCTTGTAGAAGATGTCTTCTGTGCCTCCAAGTGCGTTTTGGGTGGATAGGTTGATTCTGAAGTAGCTTGTGTGAGTTAGGTTGTCATAATCGTTCGATGTTAGCAGTGGTATGGGCTCTACTCTGTATATTCCCCAACCGTAAGGGAAGGTATAGGTTCTGATCACTTGCCCGCTCGGGTTTACTTCAACGACTACGCCGCCGGTACTGTTCGGCACGTAGTGGCTGTTCGCGCCGAAAGCTCCCATGATATCACCGTTCGGCAAAATGTTGACGCTGCCCCAGTAGGGCGTCCAGTACGCGCTGGGTGCCGTCCAAACCCAGTTCTCTCGTGCGGTCATGTTTTGTTCGTTGACTGTGACTTCCAGCATTCTACTGTGCAAGCCCGTTCCATTGAAAGTCTGCGGGCACGGAAGAGTCTCGTTGAAATAGTCATTATCAAAAATCGTGAAAACATCCGGACGAATCATTTGGACATCGTGCGCGTGGTACCACAAACTCGAAACCTTCTCCCCATCTAAATTGTAGAGCGTGAAGTTTCCATGCTTACCAAGGCACCACATCTCCTGATTGGTTGTCTGATTGATTTTGCAGAAAGTGTCTTGGGCTCTCATGTTCAAGTAGACCATGTTCGAATTGAAGTCCCACTGCAGACTGTTTGAATGCGTCAAATCGATTAGGATGGGGCCAGGAAGATAACCTGAAGATCCGCCGCTCGTGTCATTACATTTGCATTCGTCGCTTAGACTGAAGTGGCCATTGGCGTATGTGTCCCAACTCCACAAGACGTTGCCTCGCGTGTCGAGTTCAGTGATATTGTCCATCAACACATTCCTTCCATCGATTACGCGGATGTAGTCTCTTAACGTGAGGAACGTGCGGGTGTTAGGATTGTATACTATGTCATGGTGTCCCCAGACGTTCGGGAAGTCAACCGTCTTGTTCGCTGTCAAATTCCAAAAGTGCGTAGCCGACGAATTCGGTTCGCCCATGTACATCAGCGTATATGGTGCTATGTACTTGACAGGCCAGTAGGTCGGAGGAAAATCGTTGGACTCTCGAAGGTAAAGCAGCTGGGCGTCAGTAGTCATAGTAACCAGGTAACTGCGAACGGGGGCTAAAGTTGAGTTGAATTGCCACAACCCAAAAGCCAGATAGCCATCCCAAGCGTTTCCAGTGGTATTGATCTGAACGGGTACCTTGAAAGACTGGCTGGTGGAAGTAACTAACAGGGGAGCTCTGTTTGAGAGTTGAACGACGCTAATGCTTTGAGAAGCCCCAATCAATCCAATCAGCAAAACAACCAGTAGAGGAAAAGTTCCGGATCTCAACATTACCCCGCAACTCTCCGATGTTTTCTCCCCAGTAACGAATACTTGACTATGCAAGTCGTCATAGCGTTCGAGACGCAATGAGAAATTCGAGTACTTGAATAACCTACCTCTTGACCGGGAGAGATCATCCACCTTGGAACACGAGTACCAACTAGTATTCAAATTGAGAAGATCAGGGACACCGCATGAGTTGTTTCTCTTCGTGAAGTTGAAGGTCCAACGGTCATGTGGCAAGCTAACGTTTTCAACATATGGTGCCACTTTTCTTGGTAAGTCTCTCGTTGAAGTGGGTGCGATTGATTCTTGCTCGGAAATGTACTCCCTCGCCAATCTTCTCCAAAGCATCCCACGCGTCAATCTTGAACCTTAACCGGTGTCCATCCACCTCTATCAACTCAGCCTTAGCGACCACGTTCATCCCAACTGGAGTTGGAGCCAGATGCTTAACGTCCACCTGAATACCAACTGACGTTTCGCCCGGCTCTAAGTAATCGTGAATCGCAGCAACGCTCGCCTTCTCCATCAACGCGACCAAAGCGGGTGTGGCGAACGCAGCTACCAAACCACTTCCATACCTAGACGCCGTATCTCCCTCAGCAACTACCAACCTAGCCTCACCCCTCAGACCAACCACAAGCCCACTCAAGCAAAACCCTCTCGTTAGCCAAAGGTACTCGGTCTACTCATTTAGAAACCTAAAGGTGATTCATGACTCACAATCCGCAGGTTCTCATATGGCAGCGCGTCGTGATTGACTGTTACGTTCCCTTGCATGCGTTGCATTGGCTCTCGCGCAAAAGCCCCGTGTCCGTTATGAACTACGAAGGGTCAGTGATCAGCAACGTTCTTCCACCGGCACCAGCTAGGGCTGATTTGCGCACTGCACAATTCAAACCTGCCAATGATCCTAAATTGGGTTTCTCCAGGAGTGTGGATCTAAGGGAGATGACGGATGTGCCCTACAAGGATGGCTGGAAGATAGCCGAGGGAAATGACTTGAGCGTCTTGGATCATCAGGCTAATGCAATGCTCTGGTTAGCTCACGAACCGGCCAAACGAGAAAATGATCAACGCGGGCGAGTTAGTCATGACTGGAACTTTGACGCCAATACTTCCTGCGCGACGGGGCGAAAAGTATCGAGTCATTTTCGCTCCGTTAGGAGAAGTCAACGTCACACTTGTTTGAGACAACTTCTACGGCCCATTTTCTTAACTGTTAGAAGTCGCGCTGGTGCTGGACATGTAAAATAGATGGATCTAGCGCCGGAGGCTGTGATGAATTGAAGTTCTTGACTAAAGATGCGATGAGTGCCTTTTGATGTGTCCGTTGTGAGCGTTCGTTCTTTGTTTGAAGCCGCGTTGACGGCGAATCACATAGCCTAGGCCGTGGAGATATTCGACATAGTCTTCTAAAATTTCCGCAGCCTCCCGGTTTCCTTTGGCGAGAATGTATTCTCTCACAATTGTTCTCAGATCAGTCCCTCCTTGCTCAATCTGCGAGTCGGCAAAATCTCCACCATATTCACTCTTCACATCCGCATGTCAATTCAACGTCTGAGGGAAGAGAAGCAAACTCGGTTTCTAACAAACACCCATGGCTCTCGCCGAATTTTGAGCGAATTAAGCCTAGACAGATTCATTTAAAGCGAATCTGCCCTTCACCAGAGTTAAACTACGTCCAGTTTCGACTTACCTTCCGAATTTGGGCTTGTCTGGTTCTTAGCATCGGCATGACATCAAACTACATAGCGTAGTTGGTTTATTAGTGGCAGTTTGGACGGAAGTGCGTTATTTTGCGGGATGATTCATTCACCATAATTATAAAGGAACTACATGTCGTAGTTACGATATAGGCTCGTATGAAAACGCGCCTTATGTGTAAACGGAGACATCGAAGAGCTTACCGTTGGCCCGAGGACGGTTGCGTTGTCTTCTGCGGCCACATCATCTGGGCTGCCAGAATAGATCCAACTATCCCGTACTTGCTGTGGTGATAACGGGCGTGGTATCGTTGGGCTTGGTATTAAGGAGACCACAGAAATCCTAAGCTTTGAGCTGGTCCGAGAATAAAGCTGCTCAATGTACACTCCATAATTCTTCTTCGAAAAATCGTTTCTTCGCTGTGGGGTTTTAGATATCTACTGAGTGCGCGCGACTAAGGGCGGCTTTTCAAACACCCTTCTTTTACAATTTTGATAAGGTCAAACGAGTATTCTCTTTTATTCATATACAACCGCGCTTGATCTGTCTTAGCTCCAAAAAACGTACGTTCTCGCACAAAACATGGTCGACGGAATGATCAAAATGGGGCTTTTTGGGTTGCGTCCGTTTCTTGGTTAGGTCCGAGGAGGGGGCGGTGGCGCTGGAACCCATGTCACTGACGGGTGTTGCTGCCTGTGCCGTTCGAATGCTATTAACCCGACGGCTGCAATTACAACGGCTGCGAGTATTGCTACAATTGCAATGTAACCGAGCAGAGAGCTATTCTGGTTTACGGTTTGATACTGCGACAGGTTTCGGTATGGTCGTGGTCTTAGTTGTCCTTGAATTGACGGACTTTGGGTTGGATATGGGCTCTGATAGGGGGCTGGAGATGCGCTTTGGATTGGGACAGGGTATGGTTGGAGTACGGTTGTAGTTGCGACTTGCTGGCTTCCTGTTACCGCTTGGAATGTCTCACTCGTTGAGGAAATTAGGCTCCCATACTGATTGGCGTATAGAGACGCCGAGATCGTGACTGTGTGACCTTGCGTAGTGGGTGGGAGGTTGAAACCTAACTGTCCGTTGAATGTTATTCCGCCATCATTGGACTGAAGGACACTGTTCACTATACCTAAGCCTATGTTTGAAGTGGCATCGTATGCGTTTCCAGACACATATATCGTGTTTCCGAATGCTGTCGTACATGTAGCCGACATAGGCACAACGATCGGTACGTTTGAGAAAGAATACGTTGCGGGCATGACTGGATAACTCAGTATCGTCGTACAGGGCTGAGTCTGAGCTGCGACGGTAGTGCTATTCGCACCGATTGCAATGATTGCGGTGATGGCGATGACCAGAACAGTATCAGGTAGAGCGAACTTACGGAATTTTGTATTTGTATGAACCAATGTTCATCATCAACCAACTACAAAGCGTAGTTGCGTATAATCAAAGAGGATGAATCGTCCAGTTCGAAACGCTAGAAACTACGCGTATCTCATCAAAGTACACGACTTAGTGCAGAGACAATTGGTGTATGATTCGTCCACAATGACTAATTTAGGGAGCTGATGCTGCGGAGGGCAGTTGAAAAGTGAGGTGAGTAAAGAAATGAGTTTACTCCAAACGGTTCTGCAGGCTACCAGCCCTAACCATCCTGCACGCATGGTGGGGTACGGCGGAGGTTCGTTCGTATTCACAGCTATCAGCGCTATCTCGATCCTCATCATCTCAATCGGAGTCTTCTACGTACTAATGAAACTCGGAAACCTCCTCGACGCCATGAAAGAGAAAACATCGGACTCGGCGAAGAAGTGAAGGGTCAAGAGTCCAGACGCTCTCCCATAAACCCTTCACGACTCCCCTGCTTTTCTAATCGCTAAAGACTCAATGGAATAAGATCCGTCGTGTTACGCCGTACTGCAAGCGCATCGTATCGAAAACTTTCGTGTCGAGTCAGAATCCTAGCCAGACCTCAAGGAATCAAATGTTTTCCGTCAGAACACGATTCTGTGTTTTGATTAGAGCAAACTTACACTTGAGGTCACTCTTAAATATCTGACCACTTGATGGGCGGGCTCGGTTTGTTTCAATGAAAGAAAAAATTGTGTCACAGGCAAGTGTTGTCATCGTTATTTTGGTGATTATCTCAGGCTCGTTTGTCGTATCCACGTCGAACGTCGCGGGACAATCTACACCAACCGCTGTTATCTATGTTAGTGCCGCGGGAAGTGATGCTGCCGGTAATGGTAGCTCTACCAACCCCTTTGCCACTATCTCTCACGCAATCTCCGCTGCACCAGCAAATGGTGCCACAGTGATTGTAGGCGCGGGCGTATACGATGAGATGGTCAACATCACGAAGCCAATCAACCTTCAATCTCAAAGCTCGCAACCCTCGAACACCGTGATCGACGCGACGGGTAAGATGTACGGGATATTCGTGTCTGGCTCAGCCGCGGCTGGATCGGTCATTCAAGGATTTACGGTGGAGAATGCGGAAAACCATGGCATCTTCGTTCAGGACACGTCCAACGTCATCATCATGAATAACGTCGTTCAACACAACGGCCTCAACCCAACCGTCTGCCCCGAACCGCCCACCCCTCCTTCAGGCCCATGCATCGCAGAGGATAAGGCCATTGAACTCGTTGGGACTTCAAACTCCGTTGTAGCGAGCAACCTAGTATCGAACAATCTGGCAGACGGCGGAATAGGTGTGTCCGATGACGGCCAAATCAATCCAGGAGGATTCACGAGCGGAACCTCAAACCCAGCAGTAGGGAATGTTATCAGCGGCAACACGCTCACGAGCAACCAAGGCGGTTGTGGCGTCGTCGTAGCTGCATACAACCCCGGCCAAGGAGTTGCGAACAACCTCGTGACTGGTAACCACGTACTGAATGGCAACGCTGGCATAGTGATCGCAGCCGATACACCACACACCTCCGCAACAAACAACACAGTCGCAGACAATACGGTAATCGACAACCAACTACCCGGCATCATCGTCCACAGCAACACACCGGGCGACCTCGTCTCCGGCACAGTCGTCATGAGGAACGTTGTGAGCGGAAACGGAGGCTTCGGTCCTCAACCTACAGGAATAACCCTGATTGGAGCATTCAACCCAGTGCAAGACACCACCATCTCAGGGAATACGGTGCACCGCGAATACTTCGGAATCAACGTAGCAAACGCCACAGGCACAACAATCCTAAACAACCTAATCGACTCCACCGTCTCAGTTCCACTAGACGGAGTCTCAACAACCCCAAACCCAATGGCAACAACATCAACAAACCCCATCGCACCCATGCAACCAACACCCACGGAGCAAACCTACAGCGCTGATACAGCCACATACGTCGGTGTCGGCGGTCTGGTGCTGGCACTAATCGCACTCGTCGTCGCCCTAACTGCTTTACGCAAACGCAAAACTACCTAAACGGGGATAGATCCTTTTTCATCCTATCCCCACCGCAAAGCGCCAATCATTCCTACACTGCCGCTTTGGAACCGGTCTTCTGACGAAAGTGCAGAGACTCAGAGTAAGTCACTGAAGTCGGAGGTGAAAATTGAATGAAATTCCTACTACGAATGCACATGCCAACAGAATACGGGAATAAGATGTTGCAAGACCCGAACTTTCCAAAGAAACTGGAAGGTCTCATAAACCAAATCAAACCCGAAGCAGTCTACTTCGCGCCAGTTGAAGGCGAAAGGGGCATCTACATGATAGTCAACCTACCAAGCGCAGACATGATATCCGGCGTCGCCGAACCACTCTGGATGGCATTGAACTGCAAACTAGAATTCACACCAGTCATGGAGTTAAGCGACCTTCAGAAAGGACTGCAAAAGAAATAGGCTCGCAGTCTGCGCAGTCCAATCTTCCTTTTTTCCTCAATCCTGACTACAAGAGCGTAGAATTTACTCGTGCGTCAGAAATCGGACCGTCGTCCTTAGCGGATTTTGGCATGTGTTTGGTGTTCACCACCACGTTAATCATTGCAAGTGTGTTCGTAACTGTTTGAGTGAGCAAACTATGTCCGCGGGGTTTCGTTTCGTCTATACGGGAATTCGAGTTAGAGAGATGGAAGAATCGGTGAGGTTCTACACGGAGGTGCTAGGGATGGTGATCGTGGAGCCTATTCAGAAGACGGCGCCAACGAAAGGAAGCGTGGCTACACTCAAGAGTCCGAACTCGGAGCAGCTTCTGGAACTCAACCATTACGAAGAAGACAGCCCTTACAGTTCGCCGTACGTCAACGGAGAAGACCTCGACCACATAGCCTTCGACGTAGAAAATTTGGAAGCAGCAATAAAAGAACTGAAACGGCAAGGCATCGAAGTAGTCGTGGAACCCGGCCAGATTGGCAGAGAGATTGGATGGAAAGAAGCTTACGTGAAAGACCCGAACGGCATATGGATAGAACTCTTGCAGCGAAAATAATGGTTGCGTAGAATGGCGGCTGTGATCTCTTGAACGCGCTATACTCGTGGGCTCGGATCGCTACAAGCCTACCTTGATCGACGACTAGGCTAGTGAGCGTCTGGGACAGAATAGCAGTTTTGATGGAGAGTCGCGAGTGAAGCGTCAATCATTCAGCATTGTTATGCCTGTGAGGTCAGAGTATGCTCTTTTGCGAGATGCGCTACACGCATGCTTTCGCATTTGTCCGCAGGAGGTTTTGCTTTGCTTCGACGAACCACCACATGCTGCCACGCTTCAGGAAGCAAGGCGAATAGTTCGACAAGAAGGTTGGGAGGAATCGACAAGGATCATAACGGTTCCGAGAAATCATGAATATCGCTGCCACCAGGCGTGGGTAAGACGAGAGGGATTCGGAAAAGCAAAGAACGATCGAATCTTGACTGTGGACGCTGATATTGTAATAAACAGAAATGTTGGGAAGGCATTGTCCCTTGTGGGCGCGGATAACGTGGGGATGGTTTCTTGCCTGACCCTTCACTCGTTTCGAGGACTCTTGGGACCGTGGAGGGTTATGGCGCACTCTATCGCGAATCAGCTCTATCCACCGGGGCTGACGGGGCTGTATGCACTTTGGCGGCCTTACTGGTTGGATTCTGAAGATGATGGAATCAAGGAGATCGAAGATCCCCACTCTGCAAGTGCGGTTGGCGGCATGGTTTTGGTTGGCGAGGATACATACCTCTGCACCTGTCTGATGCGAAAACACAGGTGCGTGCGATTGCCAGTGATTGGAGGCCGTTGTTTGAGAGACGACTGCAACGACAACAATCACGTGCAATTTGAATTAGGCAGGCATTACTTCGAGGAGAAAGTCGCAGCAAATCGGGTACTGCTGCGCTCTGTGGTTTTCGCGCGCCCCCACATGGTCGCAGGATACGTTCACCAACGGACGCGGGAAAGAAGAAACATCTAGCGGGAGACATGTTGAGGGCAAGGGCCGCATCCACTTGTCTTCAGCAAACAAAGCCATCACTGCACGGTAGTGTCGATTGGCGTAGATAATGTTCGCAGACCCAGCAGGCTACACGGCCCTAACCCAGAGGAGCGCAACATTCCGTACACGCCACAAGAAAACCTACCCCTACAATGTTGCATTATTGCAGCACTAACTCGAAAATTCGAATTCTCATCGGGGCTCCTAGGGGTTTTTGCATTATTGCAGCTCTATTTTGTTTGGCGGAGTGCGCACTAGTATATACACCTATGAAAAGTCTGTAGACTAGGTATGCGTCTCCGCGATGGTCTTCTGCGTGGCGTTCAAGCACTGTTAGCTAACGTGTTGAGGCGTTTATGTTTTCGCTCCGTCAACTCCGGATTCTCGCCGCGGTACGGCTCATTCCGAATCAGCATCACGTACATTATTGCCAGCATCTTCCTTGCGACAGCAACGATAGCCTTCTGAGAACCAT
>Ga0335081_10000458_pt1 | contig 71591 bp, 58 predicted proteins | sample Lox_Sample_35_FD_206713 | JGI IMG/M metagenome (GOLD analysis project Ga0335081, IMG submission 206713) | Soil microbial communities from Loxahatchee National Wildlife Refuge, Florida, United States - Lox_Sample_3.5 | ecosystem: Environmental > Terrestrial > Soil > Wetlands | place: USA...
GAAATCCTCCGCTCTCGATGAGCTGGTCGATCTGGCGATTGATGTTACAGCCCCCGCAGACCCTCTTCCACATCGGATTCAGGCGGTCCTGCCAGCGCACGACTTTCGCTTCGGGCGAGCGGCCGTGCTCCACGAAGATGAACGAGCCGCCCGGCTTCAGAACGCGCCGCATCTCGCGCAACGCCGCAAGAGCATTGGGAATGGAGCAGAGCGTCCAGGTAGAGACAACAGTGTCGACGCTCGCGTCCGCAAGCGGGATGGCGGATTCCGCGGACTGCACGAGGAATTCCACCGGCACGCGCTGGCCGGCGGCGCGTTTGCGAGCCATACGCCCCAGTTCCACGGAGGGGTCGGCGCCATAGACGCGACGCACCTCCTGGGAATAAAACGGCAGGTTCAGGCCGGAGCCGATGCCGACCTCGAACACGTCGCCGCGAGCCTGAGGGATGCGCAGCGCTCGCAGGCGCGCGGAGTCCTTATTGCGCATGGCGAAGTCCAGGATGCGCGGCAAGAAGTACTTGTCGTAAATTCCCATCGTTGCTCTCCAACTAAACATTGAAGGCTTGCGGCGATTACATTCAAAGCCGGACCTCGGCCAAGATTCGGCCTCGTGATGACAGCGCCGGAAGGGCGTGCCGATCCCTACTTTTTGGGTTTGTTGCCGGTGACGGAGTCCTCGTCGGCGGGGTCGCCGAGGAGCTTCATGTACTCGATGGCCTGGGACGGGACGCAGAGATGCTCTTCGGTAAAGGGAATTTGCGCGGCTTTGGGGTCCTCCTGAGCGCGAGCCCAGCGCCAAGCGCCTTTGCCGATAATGAACGATTGCGTGTAGTAGACGGGATCGTCGATGGTCTCGGTGAGGTTCAGGTGATTGTGGTCGGGTCGGTCGTAGCGTTCGATCACATGGGCTTTGGCGCTATGCGGATAACCGCGGCGGTCGGCCCAGGTGTTTTCGTCCATGCCGTAAGTATCGATCACCAAGGTGTGGTCGCCCTCCCAATGGCCGACAGAATATCCGAAGGTCATGGTGGAGGGGCCACCCTTTTCACCGATATTTTTGGGGGCGGGCCGGCCATCCATCCAGATTTCGCGCCACATCCGGAAGCCGATGAGCATGATGAGGCGGTTGGGCATGGTGGCGAAGCCTAGCTGCCCGATCTGATTATTGGCGGCGCGGGGCATTCCGAAGGGATCGCAGGTCTTCCAAGGATCGTTGGAGGTGGCGCTGAACGGGTCGGGAATATTGAGCTTCAATTTGGCCTGACCGGCGGGAGTCATGGGAGGAATGCGGTTAGCGAGGGCAGCCTCTTCGGGGCCGAGCCACATTCCGGTGAAGTCGTGAACCGGCGCGGGGCCGCCGGGACCGTCATCGGCTCTTCGAGCGTTCTGCGTCTCAGGAATTCCGCCGCCACTCTGAGGGACAGGGCGGGCGTTTTGCGCAGCGGCAAGAGACGACCAGGCCAGCAATGCCAGCATAACAACCGTAGGGCTTACGAATCCCTCTCGCATGTCGGCGCTCCTTCCTTCGGGTACTACTCCTTATTGTTCGTCTTACGCCCGTCGGGGCGGCAGGCGGCGGACTCGTTTCCGCCGTTGCCGAAGTCCTGATCGCAGACGGACGGGCGGTCGCCAATCAGTTCGCCGGTGCCGAATTCGCGGCCGTCGGGCAGCACGACCTTGCCGATGCGCCCGAGAGGCTGGCCATTCCTGGCGGCGTACAAATAGACGGTGACCATGTCGCCCGGCTGGATAGCGTTCTTGGTCCAGCCGGTAGTGCTGATGGCGGAGGCGGCGTTGGCTTCGGCAACCCAATGGCGGACGTTCCCTTTGTCGTCCTTGGCGTCGAAGAGAAGCAAGGTGTGGGGATTGCCCCAGTTGACTTTGGTGACCGAGACGTTCTTCAAGATGGTCGGATGGCTATCATCGTATGCGGCGCTGCCGTGATGCGCGAAGAGCGGGGCGCCAACGGCGCAGAGAGCTACGGTCAGGGCCAAGAGTGCCAATTTGTTTTTCACGCGAGCCTCCCTGTGAAGCAATTAATAGTGCCGTAGATACCATAGTCCGTCGAAACAGGCAATCGGCGGGAGGCCGGCGCAACTGAAGAAACTGCAGATCCCTCGGTCAAAAGGCGGGCTCGTGATGATAGCACCGGAAGCAGGGCACGCGCCGAACTCACGCGAAGGGGGAAAACGGTCTAGAATCGGGCGGTTCCAAATCTGAAACTACAGCGAAAAGGAGAGGCTGACATGCTGAGGAAAGCGTTGGTGACGCAGTTTATTGTGCTGGTGATTTTGAGTTGCGGTGCGGATGTGTTCGCGCAGATGTCTAATCCCTACGGGATGTCGATCAACCTGGAGACAGCGAAGAAAGTGGCGGCGCCTGCGCTGGCTGAGGCGAAGAAGAACAACTGGAATATGGCTGTGGCCGTGGTGGATACGGACGGCAACCTGGTTTATTTCGAAAAGATGGACGGAACGCAACTGGCCAGCCCGAACATAGCGATCCAGAAGGCGCGTACGGCGACACAGTTCAAACGGCCCACGAAGGCGCTGGAAGACGTGGTGGCAGCGGGAGGAGATGGACTTCGCGTGCTGGGACTGCCGGGAGCGGTTCCGGTGGAAGGCGGAATCCCGCTTGTTTCCGAGGGGAAGATTATCGGGGCGATCGGCGTTTCGGGAGGGGCGAGTTCGCAAGACGCGCAGTGCGCGAAGGCGGGCGCGGATCAATTGAAGTAAGGCGGCACGCGGAAGAACGAACTGCAGATCCCTCGGTCGCTTCGGCGACCTCGGGATGACAGCGGCGCAGTGAGGCGCGCCTTTGTGAAGCCAGCGGCGGATTGGTGGCGCCTGGGGCAATTGGGAATAAAAGGCGCAACGGCGATTCCCGCTCAGCCGTCTATGAAGAAGCATAGGAGCAGCCATGTATTTCAGGAGACGCGCTTACAGAGTGATGGTGTGCGCTTTGTCGCTGGCAGGATGCGCCGCCATTGGGGGTCCCGGCTTGACCCATGCGCGGCCGATGCCAGGTCCGCAGCAGCCGGCGCAGAATGCGGCGAAGCAGGTGATCGGGGCGATCACAGCGATCAACGGCAACATGATTACGCTCAAACCCGACACGGGAGCGAACGTGAGCGTCACCGTGCAGGGCGCGGTGCGCGTGCTGCGCGTGGCTCCGGGGCAAACGGACCTGAAAACGGCGACCCCGATCCAACTGAGCGACTTGCAAGTGGGCGACCGAATTCTGGTTCGCGGAACGCCGGCAGCGGACGGGCAATCGCTCACGGCTACTGCGATCGTGGCGATGAAGCGTTCGGATGTGGAGGCGAAGCAGCAGCAAGAACGCGAGGACTGGCAGAAGCGCGGCACGGGCGGCCTCGTGAGCGCCGTGGATGCGGGCGCGGGGACGATCACGATTTCGGTGGCGGCAGCGGGCGGGACGAAAACCATAGCGGTGCACACGGCGCAGTCCACGATTTTCCGGCGCTATGCTCCGGACTCGGTGGAGTTCGACGACGCTAAGGCGAGCTCTTTGGCGGAGGTCAAGGCCGGGGACCAGCTTCGCGCGCGCGGAACGCGGAACGCCGACGGGACGGAGTTTACCGCCGAGGAGATTGTGTCCGGGGCGTTCCGGAACATCTCCGGCACGATCAGCAACGCGGATGCCGCGGCGAATGCGCTGACGGTGATGGATTTGGCGACGAAGAGGCCGGTGGTGGTGAAGATCAGCGCGCAATCGCAATTGTTGAAGCTGCCGGCGCAGATGGCTCAGGGCATCGCGATGCAGTTGAAGGGCGGCAGAGGCGGGAACGGCGCGGGAGCGGCGGAGTCCGGGCGCGGGGGCGAAGGGCGCGGCGGCGAAGGCGGCGGGAATGGCCGGGGTGCAGGGCGCGGCCCGGCGGATTTGCAGCAGATGATGAACCGCATACCGAAGGTGACGCTCGCGGAGATGCAGAAGGGCGATGCGGTCATGATCGTGTCAACGGAAGGGACAAGTTCCGGCGGGGTGACGGCGATTACGCTGCTTGCCGGAGTCGAGCCGATATTGCAGGCGCCGAGCGGGCAATCGATGACGCTGCCTCCGTGGAACCTGGGGGGCGGCGGTGACGAGGGCGGCGGAGGCGGCGAGGCCAATTAGTTGTCGTGCGGGCCATGGAACGCGCGGGCGGGCGCCCGCGGTTCGCGGTTACAGAGGAATTCTGGAGAACAAATGAGACGCCACGGTAATGCTCTGCCGTTGATTCTAGCAACGGCCCTGATTTTGGTGTTCGGCCTCAGCGCCGCGCGCGACGCGGCGGGACAAGGCGGCACGGGTGCGTTGCGGGGCACGGTGGTCGATCCATCGGGCGGAGCGGTGGCGAATGCGCCGGTGCAAGTGACGACGCCCAGCGGGCAGACCTTGACGACCGCGACGAACGGAGAGGGTGTGTATGAGGTCGGGAATCTGGCGCCGGGGGCGTACACGGTGCAGGTGACCGCAACGGGATTTGCGCCTTACAAGGGAAATGCGGTGCAGGTGGGCGCGGGCCAGACGCGTCAAGTGAACGTGAGCCTTTCCTTGCAGAGCGAACAGGAGCAGGTGACCGTTTCGACAGATGTCCAATCGCTGGATACGACGGCCTCGGCAAACGCGAGCGCGGTGGTACTTACGGAGAAAGAACTGGAGGCGTTGCCGGACGACCCGGACGAGTTGCAACAGGATTTGGAGGCGCTGGCCGGGCCTTCGGCCGGGCCTAACGGCGGGCAGATGTACATCGATGGCTTTACCGCAGGGCAGTTGCCGCCGAAATCGTCGATTCGCGAAATTCGCATCAACCAGAATCCTTTTGCGGCGGAGTACGACAAGGTGGGATACGGGCGCATTGAAATTTTGACGAAGCCCGGAACCAACCAATGGCACGGCCAAATTTCGCTGAACAAGAACGATGCCGCATTCAACGCGCGCGATCCCTTTGCCACGACCAACGCCGGTTATGAATCCACGCAAGTGGAAGGAAATCTCGGCGGGCCGCTGGGCAAGAAGGCTTCTTTCTTCCTCAATTTGGCGGACCGGGATATTCACGATCAATCGCTGGTGAGCGCCTTTACGCTGCCGTTTAATTGCAGCAGCCAGGGGACCGGTTTCGTGCAAGCGCTGTGCAGCCAGTCCCTGGCGAGTCCGCGGACGCGCTTCAACGGCGGCCCGCGGCTCGATTACCAATTAGGGAAGAACAACACATTCTCGGCGCGCTTCCAGTATTTCCGGAACAACGCCACAGATAGCGGCGTCGGGGGGCTGACGCTGCCGTCGGGCGCTTACGACGTTTTGACCACCGAGCAGACCTTGCAGGTGACCGATACGCAGGTGATCGGCTCGAACAAGGTCAACGAGACGCATTTCCAGTACCGTCGCGAGGGAGGCACAGAGAATCCCAACAGCACGCTGCCGGAGGTGGACGTGCTGGGCGCGTTCACAGGCGGCGGAAACTCGCTGGGAATGACTAACGATCGCGAAAATCTGTATGAGCTGCAAAACTACACATCCATCGCGCACGGAAAACACTTTATAAAATTCGGCGCGAGGGTGCGGGCCATGCACGACGCGAACACCGCGACGGGAAACCAATCCACTGGTTTCAACGGCGTCTTCACATTTTCGTCGTTGAATAACTATGCGGCGACCGAGCAGAACCTGGCCAATGGACTCAGCCTGGCGCAGATTCGCGCTCTGGGGTTCGGCCCGACACAATTTTCGCTGATCCTGGGAAATCCGTATGCAAGCGTGATCCTGGTGGACGCGTCGCCTTACGTGGAGGACGACTGGCGGGTGCGCCCGAACATAACGTTGAGCTACGGGGTCCGGCTGGAGACGGAAGATCACATCAGCGATCACGCCGACCCGGCGCCACGGCTGGGAGTCGCGTGGGGAATCGGCAAGGCAAAAGCCGCACCGAAGATGGTGCTGCGAGCCGGGTGGGGGCTTTTCTACGACCGGTTCCCTCCGAACCTGGTTTTGCAGTCTCAGCGCCAGAACGGAGTGAATCAGCAGGAGATCATTGTTTCGAATCCAGGCGCCTTCTGCCCATCGACGTCGCTCACGTCCGTCGGGACGCTTCAGGGCCTGGATTCTGCCTGCCCGGGGATCGTTTCCGCGGGAAGCCTGGGGATCCCCACGATCTATCAGATCGCTCCGAACCTCCGCTCGCCCATGCTGATGCAAACAGCGGTCAGCATCGAGCGGCAACTGACAAAGTCGGCCAACGCTTCGATCTCTTACCTGAACTCGCGCGGGTGGCGGCAGTTGGTTACCAACAACGTGAATGCGCCGGTGCTGCCGGGAACGCTGATTCCGACGAGCCCGGCGAACGGCGGGATATATCCGAACGGGATAGCAGAAAACATTTATCAGTACCAATCGGCCGGAATCTTCCGCCAGAACCAGGTGGTTTTCAACACGACGATCCGCGCGAGTGCGAACCTCTCACTGAACGCTTATTACTCGCTGAACTTCGCCAATAGCGATACGGCCGGGGCGGCCGGCTTTGGCTCCAATCCATACAACTTGATGGCCGATTACGGCAGGGCGGCGTTCGCTATCCGGAGCAGGTTCTTTTTGGGCGGGACAATCGGCCTGCCCTATGGAATGCGGCTGAGCCCGTTTCTTACGGCAAGCTCGGGATCGCCTTACAACGTCACGCTGGGACAAGACTTGATCGGCGATTCGCTGTTTAACCAGCGGCCCGCGTTCGCGAGCCCGCTTTCGAATCCCGCGAACGTGGTCAACACGCCGTTTGGAGCCTTCGACAAGGTGCCGCAGCCCGGCGAAACGCTTGTACCCATCAACTATCTCACCGGACCGAGCCAGTTTTCGCTGAATCTGCGGCTGGCGAAAACGATCAGCTTCGGGAAACTTCCGGAAGGCAAAGCGGGACAAATCGGCGCCCGCCAGGGAGGGGGAGGAGGAGGGCGCGGCGCCGGATTGGCCGGCGGGCGGCCTCCCGGCCCCGGTGGGTTTGGCGGAGGCGGAGGTGCCGGCGCAGGGCGCTACAGCGTGGTGCTGAGCGTGAACGTGCGGAATATCTTCAACAACGTGAACTTTTCGACGCCGATCGGAAACCTGACTTCACCGTTATTCAGCGAGTCCACGGGCTTATCGAACGGGTTCGGCGGAGGCGGCTTCGGCGCTCAGACAGGCGGCGCGGGCGCGACGGCGGGTCTGCCGAATGCGGGTGGCGGTGCGGGCGCGGCGAACCGGCAGATTTTCCTGCAGGCAACGTTCGGGTTCTAAAAAGCAGCGGCAAGGAAAGCGCGCAGGAGAAAGGCGCGCGACGCTAGCGCTCGAGGTAATACCCCTGCCGAGCCTGGACGACCAGATCCTTCTGTTTCGTAGCAAGGCGCAAGTTGTGATACCCGCTTGAGGTGTTGGCGTCGGGCGTATAGCCCAGACTGTATTGGCTGCGCAATTCCGCTTCGATCTGGCGGTAAATCTGGTCCACCGGCAGTTTTTTGGAAACTTGAAATAAGCGGCCGCCAGTTTCGGCGGAGATCCGGGTGAGAATTTTCTTGCCATCCGGCCGCTCTTGCGGGAAGGGCTGCGGAGAGCGACGGCGACCATAGCCGCCGCCACCATAAGGGCCGGCGGGCCGTCCGAAAGACTGGTAAGGCTCTTCATCGGCAAAGTAGATGGAGTAGACGATGGTGTCGGCGCGCTGGGCCGCGCCGACTGCGGATTCCAGGTTTTCCCTGCTGCCGCGGTCGATGCCATCGGAGAGAACGATCACCGCTTTGCGGCCCTGCTGTTTCTTGAGGACTTCATCGGAGGCAAGAAAGATCGCATCGTAAAGCGCGGTGCCCGCACGGGTTCTTTGAGGATAGCCGCGAGGCCCGCCGCCGGTCGGCGGATCGCTGTCCGGCCTGGCGATTTCAAGCAGCTTGAGCGCCGACTCCAGTTTTTGGTGCGAAGTGGTGAGGTCCTGGAGCAGTTCCACTTCACGATCGAAGTGGATGAGGAAGGCTTTGTCCTGTCCCTCGCGCACGATGTTGGCGAGGAAACTGCGGCTGGCATCGCGCTCGTCGGGAAGGACGCGGCGCTGGCTGAGGCTGGTATCGACGAGCAAGCCCAACATCAGGGGGAGATCGGTTTCATGAGAGAAGTAGGCGACAGCTTGAGGGCGGCCGTCTTCCTCGAGGGTGAAATCGTCCTTGCCGAGATTGGAAACCAACTCGCCATGCTTGTCCCGAACCGTAGCGAGCACGTTCACAACCTTGACGTCGACGGAAATTGCGGGCTTTTCCTGCTGGGACGACAGCGGAGCCTGCGTCACGAGCAAAAGGGCAGCGGCGAGGCAGCATAGCAGCGCAAGATTTGTGGCATGCGCGCCGCGCCGGAACAAGAGAAGCTGGAATTGACGGCGAGAGGTTCGATGAGAGAGATCAGGCATGCGGCACTCCTCACATCGGCGCAAAGGGAGACTGGATTTCGATTCCAAGTCCAGCTTCAAAGATTCGTTGAAGCTGTTCCAGGTTGCCCAACGCGTAACCGCCAAGTGTCGTAAGACGTCCGAATATTCGACCGGTTGGACCGAGGCGGAGAAGGGGCTACAATCCGGCTCACATATTCCGAATGGCCTTGGGAAATAGCTTTGAAGATCTCGGTTGAAGTATTGGATGGGAACGCGCGGCGAAGAGGCGTGCGCCGAATGGCAAGGGGCGCGCCAGCGCTCTGGCTCTCTCTCGCGTTGCTGTGTGTTTGCGGATCGGCGGTCTGGGGAAAAGACAAGCCGCTCTCCTGGAAGGCCGCCGATGAGGCGCTGCTGCGCGTCAACGACGCGCCGCCGAAAGAGTGGGAGGTTTACCGCACCGGGAAGAAGAACGATCCTCTGATATTGCAACTGGGGAGCCGGTTTTTGTTGATCGAGAGCCACGATCACCGGATTTTCGAACTGGATGCCGCAAAGATCGAGCGGAAAAAGGACGAGGTTCTCTGGAGTCTTTCCGACCGGCCTGCCGAATCCTTGGCCACTTCGGATTGGATGGTGGACGATATTGGCGCTGCTTTCGCCATCAAGGTGAAGCTGGAGAAGGAGAACGCCACGTTCGACTTGCAACTGCCGCATCCGCCGGATGTGGGCTCGCTTCCGGCTCGACCACCCACGTCGACGCAAGCGCCGCGGCGGCGGTATTAGCCCAAGCACGATTTAATCCGGCCGAGTCGCCAACCAACTGCAGATCCCTCGGCCCCAACGACGGGCCTCGTGATGACAGCATGATCGCTGCGGAGGTTTTGGCTTAGCACGAACTGAATCAGACCGGATTGCCAATTCCTCAAAACCAAAGGCAGATCCCTCGGCCCCAACGACGGGCCTCGTGATGACAGTGCCGCGAATCGGGGTCGCAAATCAAGGACCGCGCTGGCGGCAAACAAGAGGCCTCAGGTCTGCCGGCACAGATCGCCGGCCGACCTGAGCTACAAAAGGGCGGAGAGCGTCAGTAGTGAAAGCGGTAGCGCAATTCGCCATATACCTCGCGCGGATTATTGAAGTGGAAGCCGCCAAAAGTGAAGCTGTTGTCGATCAGCAGATGACTATTGGCGACATTGAGTGCGTTGATGGAAGCGGAGAAACGTTCTCCGAACGATTTGCCAACGGAAAGATCGACAGTGGTATGGCCTGGGAGATAGTCCGGCGGCGGGTCTCCGTTGGTGAAGCCTGAGCCGTAATAGATATTTCCGGAAAGATAGGCCTGCCAAGGAAGAGTCAGGTCGAAGCCCGTGTTTAGCGTATTGCGTTGGTCATGATCGAGAGGGACGTAACCGACCTGCACCTCGAAGTTCGTCAGGCCGCCCGTAATCGCACCCATAAATTCGGCGATCTGGTTGGAGTAAGCGAGGTGGACCTGCGCTCGTCGCCAGATTCGCGGGGAGCGCAGCGTCAATTCCCAGCCGCGGATGAGGGCATCCTGAAGCGTGAGCGGAAGGAAGATGTTGGTGGTAACGGGATTGTCGTCGAAGTCGTAGTTCACATTGCCGTGATCCAGGAAATTATGGGCGCGGGTGCGGAAGGTATCCACGTCCCAAGTCCATCCCTTGTAGGGAATATCCACCCCGAACTGATATTCGGTGTCGCGCTCTCCCAGCAACGGAATGAACTGCTGAGGATTGGCAATATCGCCGGGAGTGTTCACCAAGCCGAGGAGCGGGCCGGTGATGGTGACGAGCGGGGGCGATTGGTAGAACTGGCCGTAAAATCCGCGGAAGACCCAATTAATGCGCGGGATGCGGACGGCCACTCCGGCACGCGGGCTGGTGGGATTTTCGGCGAAACCCAGGCCCGAAAAGTGCGTTTGGCGCACGCCGCCGCTGAGGGTGAGCCACGGCGTCAGCGCGAACTTGTCCTCGACAAAAATGGCCTCCACATTTCCGGCGGCGATCTCGCGATCAGAGACGGGCGAATTGAAGCCGTCGTTGAAGAGCACGCCGAAGAGCTGGTTGTCGCGCTGCCAGAAGCCGTAAAAGCCGGCCTGTAGAGTGTTGCGAGCCACAGTGGCGCCGACGGTGGTCTGCGCGCCCACGTAGTTCGAAGCGCGATGGTCGGTGATGGCATTGGGAAAGTCGTCGGGAGAGCTGTCGTAATTCGCACTGTTGAAATGGTAGAAGGGCGAAACGGTGAGCAGACCGCTGTGGCTGAAGGTGCGAACCCAGGAGAAGTTGAGATAACCGTCGGATTCGCGCTGGGCGTCAACCTGGATTACGCCGTTGGCTACGTCCGCGGGATCCACCGGCATCTGATAGAAGTCGCGGCGCAGAGAGCCGACCAGGCGCAATTGGTTTTTCGGGTCCACATTAAGAATGAGAGAGCCGAATCCGCCGAAGCCGTTATCCGCGTCGTGGACGATCTGCGCAACCGGCGTTTCGAGGCCGAGGTTGCTGCGGTTTCCGTTGAGGCTGCCGTAGTAGGCGAGGCGCTGGCTGTGCCCGCCGCAATTGATCTGGTCGTTGGTCTGGTAGAAATTGCCGAGGCTTAGAACCAGGTCGCATTCGCGGTCGCGCTCGAAGCCGGTGCGCGGGACGGCGTTGAAAACGCCATAAGTGCGATCGCCGTAGTCGGCGTCATAGCTGCCGCGCTGGACTTCGACGTAGTCGAGATCCTTGGGGTCCACTTGCGGCCCAAGATTGCTGCCGATATTCGTGTTGGGCACTGGGACGCCGTCGATGAGCCAGCTGTATTGGTGGCCGCCGCGGAGATGGAGCATGTCGTGAACCATGTAGGCTCCCGGCACATAGTCGGTGATGATGGAGAGGCTGTTGGTCTGATCGGCGCCGGGCGTTAGCTGAATATCCTGGCGGCTCACCGTGGTGGTGGGAGTGACATTGCCGCCGGGAACTTCGACGGCCTCGCCGATGACGACGGTTTGCTGGTTGATGCTGGCCGGGGCCAATTCGAAATGAAGCACGGGGCTCGTCTCCGATTTGACGAGCAAAGGTTGTTCCTGCGGCTGGAAGCCCTGGATGGAGACGGTGACCGTGTAGTTGCCGATGGGGACGGCGTTGAAATCGAACTCGCCGCTGTCGTTTGTTTTTTGAGCTTGCGTCCAATCGGAATCCTGAGCCTTCAAGGTGACCGTGACGCCGGCAATCGGCAGATGCTGGGCATCGTGAACGATGCCCTGGACCCTGCCGAAAATCGTGGCGTGAAGCGCCGCTAATGCGAACAAACAGAAGATTGCTACGACAACCCTTATCGTGCGCATAGACTCCTCGGCTAAGCCGGAACGCGCCTCAATCGAGGCGGAAGAAACGAAAAGTATGTGGGTTTAGGTTCGCTACGAGCTCAGGACAAAGCGGGGCGGGGGCAAGTCAACGCGGGGTAGTGCATCCGGGAAGAGATGTGCAAGAAATTCAGCTGCACGTTCGCTGGCGAAGTCCTGATGCAACGTCACAGGAGCGAAGAGTACGAAAACAATCGTAGCCACGTAGCGGCTGACGGTCTGGCCCGGCAAACACTTCAGCGCACAGCCTGAGCCGTTGGCACCCATATCACAGGACGGGTGAGATTGCGCCTCATGCATGGGGCACATGACGCCGTTGCAACAATTTGGCGCCGCGGAAGCAAGAGTCGAGACGCCCGTCAAGAAAGCGAGGGCCAGCGTCAAAATTCCCAAGACGGCGGTGAGCCTTCGCACCATGGCCTATGCTACCGCGTTTGCCGAAGCGAAGGCAATGCGGGCGCTATTGTCGCAAATTTGACGAGGCGGGCTTGACAGAAGCGCGCACGAGCGGATATAGAAAACGCATGGCCCAATCTTTTCTGGTTTTCGATTTCGGGACGAATGAAGAACTGGCTCAACAGGCGCGGCACAAGGTGGACGGGTGGAAGCAGGGGTTCCGGCTGGACAAGAAGCTATTGCTGAAATTCGACCGCGGCGAGGCGCCGGAGACGGCGGACGCGCAGGTTACGGAAGAAGAGCCTGCCTCCAAAAAAGGCGCGAAGAAATCGGGCAAAGCCGCAAAAAGCGCCAGCGTGAAGGGAAAAGAGCCGCAGGAGAAGATCCAGCTGATCATTCGCCTGGACTTCTCCGATCACGAACGGCTTTCGCACCAGCGTTGGCTGGAGCGGATTCCGACGGAGGCTCCTTTTAAGGACACGCATTCGAAGATTATCCGGCAAAACGACGCGGAGTTTGCAGGTACGGCGGACCGGTTTGATTCGCTGAGCTGATGTAGCCGATAGAACTCGGGCTTCAGGCGAACGGCGGTAGGGTTTCCTTCTGAGCGGATATCCTGTAAGAGCCTGAACCAGAGCAAGTAAGCTTCAGATATAATTAAATCTCGGCTCGAGCTTGTGCCGATAGAGGTGAAGCTGCATGGCTGTGCAGGCGCACCCGAAGACCGCCACTCTCCACTCCCCTAAGCACTACGGACTCCAACCCAACGACCTTATCCGGATGTACCGGCTGATGTATTGTTCGCGGCGGCTGGACGACCGCGAAATCCAGCTCAAGCGACAGCACAAGATTTTCTTTCAAATCAGCGGAGCCGGGCACGAGGCCGTTCTGGTGGCGGCGGGAGAGGTTCTGCGGGCGGGAAAAGACTGGTTTTTCGCCTATTACCGCGATCGGGCGCTGAGCCTGAGTCTGGGCTTGACGCCGAAGGAGATGCTTTTGCAGGCCGTCGGCGCGAAGTCCGACCCATCCTCCGGCGGCCATCAAATGCCCTCGCATTGGAGCAAACCAGAACTGAATCTGGTCACCCGGTCTTCGACGGCGGGGATGCAATGGCTGCACGCGGTGGGCGCAGCCGAGGCTTCGGTTTATTTCGAGCATCATCCCGAGGCGCTCGGTCAAGCGCAGCATGCCCCGTTGGGGAACACGGTGCGGCACAGCGCAGACGAAATCGTCTACGTCTCCGGTGGCGAGGGGATGACTAGCCAGGGAGAGTTTTTCGAGGCACTGAACGCCGCTTGCGTGAAGAGCTTGCCGGTGCTGTTCCTGGTGGAAGATAACGGCTGGGCGATTTCGGTGCCGGTGGAGGTGCAGACGGCGGGCGGCAGCATTTCGCGGCTGGTCCGGGATTACCCGAACCTGCATGTCGAAGAGTGCGACGGGACCGATCCGCTGGTCAGCTACGACGTCCTGCGACGGGCGGCCGAGCATTGCCGGCTCCGCAAGGGACCCGCATTGGTGCATGCGCACGTGACGCGGCCCTATTCGCATTCGCTCTCGGACGACGAAAAACTTTATAAAACTGCCGAGGAGCGGGAGGAAGAGGCACACCGCGATCCGATTCCGAAGTTCGGGCTTTTCTTGGTGCGTGAGGGCATTCTCGACGAGAAAGAGGTGGAGCGGCTGGAAGCGGAGGTAGACCGCGAAATTCTGGAGGCCACCGATTTTGCGCTGGCGGCAGAGTTGCCCGGAGAACAATCGATCATGAAGTGGGTGTGTTCGCCCGATGTGGACCCCACGTCCGCTCAATTCGAGTCGGAAGCGAAAGCCGAGGGCGAGCCGAAGACGATGGTGGAGATGATCTCGGCGACCCTGGCCGATGAGATGGAGCACGACGCGCGAGTCCTGGTGTTCGGGGAGGACGTGGCCGATTGCAGCCGGGAGGAGCACCTAGCGCAAGTGAAGGGCAAGGGCGGAGTTTTCAAGGCTACCGCAGGCCTGCAACGGCGCTTCGGTTCGGACCGCGTGTTCAACACGCCGCTGGCAGAAGCAGGAATCGTTGGGCGCGGGGTAGGCATGGCCATGCGAGGATTGAAACCCGTGGCGGAGATTCAATTTTTCGACTACATCTGGCCCGCCATGATGCAGATTCGCGACGAACTGGTGCTGACGCGCTGGCGGTCGGCAGGCGCATTCAAGGCTCCCATGGTGATTCGCACCGCGACGGGAGGTTACCTGACCGGCGGAGGGCCGTATCACAGCCAGTCCGGCGAGTCGATCTTCACGCATTTGCCGGGGCTGCGGGTGGTGATGCCGTCGACGGCGCTCGATCTGTGCGGACTCTTGCGCACGGCGATCCGGTCCGACGACCCCGTGCTGTTCCTCGAGCACAAGCACCTTTACCGGCAGCCTTATAACCGCGCTCCGTATCCGGGTGCAGACTTTACGATTCCCTTCGGCAAGGCGCGAGTGGTTCGCGAAGGCAGCGACGTGAGCGTGATCACTTTTGGCGCGCTGGTGCATCGTGCGGACTTGGCGGCAACGGAACTGCAGCGCGAAGGGATTGCGCTGGAAATTCTCGACCTAAGGTCGTTATCACCCTACGACTGGGAATCGATTGTGCGCACGGTGAGGAAAACGAATCGGGTGATCGTGGCCTACGAAGATATGCGATCGTGGGGCTACGGCGCCGAAATCGCGGCACGCATTGCCGACGAGCTTTTCGAGGAACTAGACGCGCCGGTGCGCAGAGTTGCCGCCATGGATAGCTTCTGCGCGTATCAGCCGCATCTCGAAGAGAAGATTCTGCCTCAGAGCGCCGATCTCGTTAAGGCGGCGCGCGAGATAGCCGCTTTCTAACCCAGCTGTCCTAATCGATCCGCTGTAACTTTCCGAGCGTAATCCGCAGGGCCGGCAAGCTCCTACCCCATCGCCGCGCGAAAAGCTCGGATGCCTTGCTCACAATCCCCAGCCTAGGGGCATCGCAGGAGAAGAAAGACAGGTCAAATGTTTTGATTCCACGAAAGAGGAGGAGTAAATGCTTCGCAAAGCGCTCGGAACCATAATCGGGGGTGTCCTGGCGCTGGCCTTGCTGAGCTTCGCGCCGCAAGCGCGAGCCGATGGGCAGCACGATGCGATGAACCAGTTGACGCAGTTCACGTTCAACCAACCAATGCAGCTTCCGAACAACAGGGTGCTTCCGGCGGGAACCTATTGGTTCACGGTGCTGGACGCGCAAAGCGGCGGACAGACCGTGCAAGTGTTGAATGCGGACCGCACGCGAGTTATGGGAACCTTCGAGACCACCGCGACCGATCGGCCCGATCTATATTGCCAAGAAAGTGGATGTGGAGACGTACGGCTGACACTGGCAAGATTGCCTGACCAAGCGCCGCTTCTGATTAGCTGGACATACCCCGGCGAGAGCCAAGGGCATGAGTTTGTCTATTCGACTGAAAAGGAGAACCAACTGACCGAAACGGGCAAATTGATAACCGTGCAGATTCCCGTTGGCGGCACCGTTTCCATCGGCTAAAGGCTAAGAAAAGTGTAATGAGAAGGACGGCCGGCGGCTGCAAAGTTGCGCCGCCGGTTTTGTTTTTGACCGTGTTCGACCAAAAACCGCTCCGATCGCTTCTACGGGTATGAACCCCGGCGCGCAAAGATTGAAAATTCAATCACAAGTTTCCGAAGCAAAAGCGGCGCAGCAGCGAATCGTGTAGAATTTGTCGCTATGCACCGGTGGACCCTGTATGTTCGCGAACGCAAGCTGCAAAAGCGCACTTCGGCCACAAAAGTGCTTGGGTCTTACCGGGAGTAACCGATGACTCGGCGCTGGCTTATCGTTTTGGTGCTGATCGGCGCGGGTGTGGGGCTGTGGTGGGCCCGGCGAAAGCCCGCCAACTACGCCGATGCGTATATCGCGGATCGAAGCGCGACGCTGTGGAGCGCGACGGCGCAAGTGCGGCGGCAGGTGGCCACGCTGGGTTACGGGGAAAAAGTCAGCGTGATGGCGCGCGCAGGTGAATTGACGGAAGTTCGCGCGGCGGATGGCACGCAGGGCTGGATCGACAACCGTTTGCTGATGGCGCCGGAGCTTTGGAACCATGTGGCACAAGTGCTTGCGGGCGCCCGCAGCATGCCCGTTCAGGCGAAGGGGCACACCAAGACGCTGAGCAATGTGCATATCGAACCTGGGCGGGATTCGGCGCGCATTTTCCAATTTGGGCACAATGTTTCGGTGGCCGTTCTGATGCGACGAGTCGCAGCCATGCCCGCTTCAGATAAGGACGACGACAAAACGGCTGATGAAAACGCAACACGCGGCGACGACAAACCCGAAAAGTCCGATATGGAAGACTGGCTGCTGGTCTTGTATCAGCCGGCCTCAGGAGCGACCGGGGCGGTGTCAGGCTCAGGGTCGGCAACGGGAGAAGCGGATTCGGGTCCCGGCGTTCCCATCGCGGGCTGGGTCCTCGCCCGATTTATCGAACTCGATCCCCCACCACCGATCGGTGACTATACGACCGCGGCGGCGAGGCGAGTGGTGGGCTGGCAGCAGCTCAATACCGTTTCCGACGCATCGGGAACGAAGCCGCAGTACGTCGTGGCGGCGGCCAAAGGTGGCGAAGGACAGCCGTGCGATTTCACCTCCATCCGCGTGTATACCTGGGGAGAGCAGCATCACCAATACGAGACGTCCTACGTGGAAAACAATTTATGCGGTCGGATGCCGCTAGGGGTTAGCCAAGGTTCGGCGGGTCCGGAATTTCGGTTCAACGACGAAAAGAATATAGAACACGCTTACCGGCTGGTACAGACGGTGGTGCGCCGAATCCCGGCACCCGGCTCGGCCGGGAATTCCAAAGGCCGGGAGATTCGCCGCTGAATCTCGTAGCGGATTCGAACTGTAAGAGCATTTCCCTGCTTGTACTGAACTGCAGTTGTGCTAACTTGTGGCGCCGTACCTGACTTGGATCGCGCCCGGCCCCATTCACGCCACCTCTCTTATCGCAGCATTATCTTCATCGCTTTTCTAGCCGCGCTTTTTTCGGCGCTGTCGGGCTGCTCGCGGGCGAACTCTCAGGCCGTGACCACGGTGACTCAAACTGCGCCGCTCGAATTTGTCGAGGAGTGGGGCGTGCGCGGCACCGACCCAGGGCAACTCGAGGAGCCGACGGGCCCGGCGATGGACCCCGTGGGCCGGGTCTACGTGGCCGACCGCGCGACCGGCTTCGTGCAAAAGTTTGAAGCGAACGGCGTCCCGCTGCTTTCATTTGGAAACGCCGCGGCGCGAACGGCGGACTCGATCGCGGTGGATTCGGGAGGAGCGATTTACGTCGCCAATTCGCGCGCCGGAACGATGCAGATTTTCTTCCCCGAGGGCGAGCCTTTGCGAATCATGCGGATCGCGCCGCAGCGCAAAACGGAAGGGGCGCTCATTTTCAGCATCGATGCGGATGGGAAGATCTATGTGCCCGATCCCGCAGGATCGAGGGTGCAGGTATTTAATAACAAAGGGCTGCTTCTGAGGAGTTGGAGGATCGCTCCAGGCGGCGGGGAAAAGGCAGCGCTTCCTTTCGCCGCAGTTGCCGATAGCGACGCGGTCTATGTGGGCGATGGCGCCAACGGAAGAATCCTCAAATTCACTCGCGCCGGCGAGCAGAGCACGGTCTTTCAGGAACCAAGTCCCGAGGATGGCTCGCAACTGCTGAGCCTTGCGGTGGCCGGCAAGCAACTTTTCGTTTTGCGAGGGTTTCCGCTTCGGCTGGAGGTATGGAGCGAAGACGGCCAACGTAAGACAGCCAACGCATTGGGAGACCGGCTTTCTGATGTAAAATCCGCAGCTTACCTGGCTGGCGATGCAGCGGGTGATTTGGTTGTGCTCGATCCGGAGTCGCGCCGCGTGCTTCATTTTCGCGCGCATGTGGAACTCCCCTGAAAGGTGCGGCAATGCCTTTGATACTGACAGAGCAAGACGTTCGGGCGCTGCTGGAGATGCCCGCGGCGATTAGCGCGGTGGAGGAGTCGCTGGTGCGGCAAGCGGCCGGAGAAGGCTGGATACATCCGAGGCGCCGGCTGGCTTTGCCCGACCGCGTACTGCTGAACTACATGTTCGCGGCGGACCAAAGAGGCGGGTGGATGGGCGCAAAGCTTTATTCGGTGGCTCGCGGCGTGGCGCGCTTTCTGGTTTTGCTGTATCGCGTGGATACGGGCGAATTGGCGGCGCTCATCGAAGCCGATTACCTGGGCCAGGTACGCACGGGAGCAGCCAGCGGGGTGGCCACGAAGTACATGGCGCGGCCCGAAGCGCGCGTGCTGGGAATTATCGGCACGGGCACGCAGGCGCGTACGCAACTCGCCGCGGTGAGCGAAGTGCGGCAACTGGAGAGCATTCGCGCGTTTGGCCGCGACCGGGCCCGGCTGGAGAGTTACTGCCGGGAGATGAGCGAGAGATTGCGGCGGCCGGTTACGCCGGCGAGTTCGGCGGAAGAGGCCGTGCGGGGCGCGGATATCCTGATCACCGCCACGAACTCCACGAAACCCCTCGTGTCCGGCGAATGGCTGGAGCCTGGAGTGCATATCAATGCCATCGGGGCAAACTTCGCGCAAAAGCGGGAGCTCGACAGCGACGCGGTGGAGCGGGCGGCTATCATCGCGGTTGATTCCATCCAGCAGGCCAATATCGAATCCGGCGACCTGATCCAGGCATTTGGGGACGATCACTCGCGCTGGCAGCAAGTGCGGGAACTGGGCGAGATCGTGGCGGGAAAGCGTCCCGGGCGAAAAAACGCGGAGCAGATCACGATTTTCAAATCGAACGGAATCGCCTCATGGGATTTGGCCGTGGGCGCCTATGTCTTTGAACGCGCGGTCAAGGAAGGCCGCGGCCGCACGATCAGTCTTAACGATGAGAAGGCGCTGTAGCGCCCCAATTCAGGGCCTACGACTGAGGCGCTTCTTCAACGCCTGGTGCAGTCTTTCGCGAACATCGGTGGGAAGAGGGACGGGCTGAGCGCTGTAGTAGATTTCGATGGTCTTGCGAGTGGTATCCACGATGAGCCGGCAGTCCTTGCATCGCTCCAAGTGAATCTCGATATCGGCCAAAAGCTCCGGGCCAAGTTCGCCGTCCAGGTAGGCCGAGATTTCCTGAATCAATCCGCGGCAGTTCACGCTGGCTTGCTCCGTTCAAAAGATGGGCTGAGCTTTTCCCTTAGTTTCAAGCGGCCGCGCAGCAGCCTGGACTTGACGGCCGGCACGGAGATGCCCAGGGCTTCGGCGGTCTCTTCGGTGGAAAGCTGCTCGACGTCGCGCAGGATAAAGACGGTGCGAAAAATGGGGTCAAGGTCGGCGATGGCGTCGTTGAGAATGCGGTTCAACTCGGTCACTTCATACCGCTTTTCGGGCGTAGGACCCCAATCTTGGATTTCGCGCGGTATGAGATCTTCGTCGGTCTGGACGGGCTCATCGAGCGAGGTGACATTGGGGCGCCTGCGCCGCAGACGCATCAAGGCTTCGTTCACCGCGATGCGCACGAGCCAAGTGTAAAACCGCGAGCCGCCCTGGAAGTCCGGAAGGTGCTGGAACGACTTCATGAAGGCATCCTGGGTAGCGTCCTCGGCATCTTCGCGGTTCTGGGTGATATTCATGGCCAGGCGAAAAATGCGGCTTTCATAGCGGTTGACGAGCGCATCGAACGCTTTCAGGTCGCCTTTTTTGGCTAAAGACACCAGGGCGCCCTCGTCATCGCGGACGATAGTCGAAGGCAGGTGTTTGGGTTCAGGCGAACTCATCAGCGTCAGCGGCGGAACGGCCCTGGGGGCTGTGCGGCCGCACCCAACCAGGTTAGCACAGATTGTTTCCGCCTCGGTCACGGGGCTGTCTTCCCTTCCAATTCCTCATTGCGAGCGCAGGCAGCCGCTCACGGCGTAGCCAATGCGCCGATACGATCGCCTCAAGCGGCAGAGCCGTCCGCGTATCTTCTGATTGGACGCCGCAGCGTGGCTCCGGGATTCAACCCGCCGAGGCGCCTCGGGCCTCCCCGGTTCGCCGCGGGTCGCCTCGGCTAGTGGGGCGATTCGGGCAAAATCGGCAGTAAAACCGCGGCAAAAGAGGCCGTTTACTGAGATGCACACGTCCTTGCGGCAAATATTTTTCCGGAGATTCTCCGTGCTAAGCTGGCGTTTCCAGATAAAGGACCAGCTATGCGAAGTCTCCCGGATTACCTCAGGCGAGGAATGAAATTGATTGTGGTCGGCTTCAATCCCGCCGATCGCTGGACGCGAGCCGGACACTATTACGCCGGCCGCGCCAATCCTTTTTGGCCGCTGCTCTACGATTCCGGCATCCTGCCGGAATCTCTGCCCTACACGGACGATAAGCGTGTGATCGAATTCGGGGTGGGCCTCACCGATCTGGTGAAGCGGGCCACGCGGGAGATGAACGAAGTGGAACGGCAGGAGATCGCCGAAGGGCGGATTCTGCTGGCGCAGAAGATCGAGGAGTACGGCCCGCGCGTGGTGGCTTTCAACGGCAAGGAGACCTACGAGAAGTTCGCGCAGCGGCCCTGCAAGCTCGGCTTGCAGACCGAAAAACTCTACGGAGCGCGGGTATTCGTACTGCCATCCACGGGAACCAAGTCCATGGAGCGCGACATCCACTTGCGCTATTTCCGCCAGCTCGCCAGCGTGCTTCGCGACTTGCCCGATTAGCCCCAGTTGCACGTACAATAGCGTACAGATCTGTGAGCTAGCCTTAAACCCGGGGACAGCTACGGCTGGAAGTCGGAGAGTGCATCATTTCTGATACAGCTTCCGCTCCGCTGATATTGGAGTCGCGCCGAGGGGCCGTCTGTACGCTGACGCTGAACCGTCCCGAGCGGCTGAATGCGCTCGATGCTGGGCTTGGCCGCGCGTTGCTGGACGCGCTCGTGCGGGTGGCGAAAGACGATCACGTACGCGCGGTGGTGATCACGGGAGCAGGGCGGGGATTTTGCGCCGGCGGCGACGTGAACCTGCTGCGAAGGGCCCGGGAAAGCGACGACGTCAGCGAGATCGAAGCTCACCTGAAAACCGGCAAGCGAATTGTCCTGGCGATCGCCAGAATGCCGAAGCCGGTGATTGCCGCGGTGAACGGACCGGCGGCGGGGGCCGGGGCGAATCTGGCGCTCTGCTGCAACGCGCGAGTTGTCTCCGAACTGGCCAGCTTCACGCAGAGCTTCGCGAAGCTGGGACTTTTCCCGGATTTCGGAGGGACTTATTTTCTGCCGCGCCTGGCGGGACCTGCCGTGGCGACGGAGTTGATGATCAGCGCGGAGACGGTGAGCGCGGCGGACGCGTTGCGGCTCGGCCTGGTGTCGCGCGTGGTGCCGCACGCTCGCCTGGAAGAGGAGACCGCGTCGCTCGCTGACAGCCTGGCCGCGGCGCCGCCGTTTGTAGTTCGAGGCGTGAAGCAGACTCTCCTGGTGGAAGACTGCGAGCACTTGGAGAAAGCGCTGGACGAAGAGATCCGCTGGCAGATTACCTGCTTTCGCTCAGAGGATTGCCGAGAAGGAATTCGGGCGTTCTTCGAAAAACGGCCGCCACGCTTCCGGGGCGCTTGAGCGCAGCGGCAACCCGTACGGCCCCTTCCCCGCTCTCCCGCCGAAAATCGGATCCGGAAAATCGCGGTTCCGACTTGTTATATAAGTAGAGACGCAATGACCGAGAGCTTATGAGTGGCGATTCGGCACGGTTAACTTTGCCGCTCTCGCGCCTGGCGAGCGAAGCCTGCGAGGCGACTCATCTGTATCGCGAGTTGCGAAAGCCGCTGCTGCGCTACCTGGCATGCCTGGGGCTTTCGGGCGATGAGGCGCAGGACGTGGCGCAGGACGCATTCCTCAGCCTGCACAAGCATCTGGCCGGCGGGGGTTCGCAGGAGAACATACGCGGCTGGGTTTTTCGCGTGGCGCACAATCAGGCCCGGAACCGGCAAAGGCGCTACGAACGGCGGTTTGCGGCTCCGCTTGAAGATCGCGTCGAGGCGATCGCGGACGGGCCGACGCCGGAGAGCGCCGTTCTGGAACGAGAGAAGTTCCGGCAGCTCAAGAAAGCGATGGGGCTGCTGACGGATAGCGAACGGGAGTGCCTGCTGCTGCGCGCGGGAGGCTTGCGCTATCGCGAAATCGGGGAAGTGCTGGGCGTTCCTACGTCAACGGTGGCGGATACTGTGGACCGGGCAATCAAGAAATTGGCGGAGAGATGCAATGTGTGAGTTTTCGGAACGATTGGTAGCGTGGCTGGATGGCGAACTGGGCGAAGGAGAGGCCGCGGAGATGGAGCGGCACCTCGCGGAGTGCGCGCAGTGCCGGGGGCGGCTGGATGGGTACCGGCAGGCGAGCGACGCGTTCGAGGCGTACTGCAACGCTTACGGCGACGCAGCGCTGTCTGTGAAGCGCGGCCGACCATCGGTGCGGCGGGCGCGATCCATATACGCGGCCGGAGCAATTGCGGCTGCCGTCGCGGCATTTTTGATCGTGGCAACAGCCCAACAGGAACCTGAGAGGCACGCGCCGGATGCCTCGCTAACGGCCGCGGCACCGACAGAAAAGAGCACGGAAACGGCGTATGTGAGCAAAGCCGCTCCGGATCTCCGAATCGAAGCTCTGCGTCCTGAAGAGAACGTGGATTCGTTGGGCGGCGCAGCGGCGGTGGAGATTGACATTCCTGCCGACGCAATCTTCCCGCCGGGCGCGGTTCCGGCAGGCGTTGGTTTCGCCGCCGACGTTACGATGGCGAGCGACGGTTCGGCAGAACAGATTCGCCTGCGGCCGCAACTTACGGAATTTCAAAGGAGAGGCACTCAGCGATGAAACGCGCGTCGATTGGCATCATAGCCGTCTTGGCAAGTTCGTCTGTGGCGTTCGCGCAAGGTCAGCAACGTGTCCTTGTCGGCCAAAAGGCCGGGCCGGGGCCTGTGACCGTCGGCGCGTTCGCTTTTGGGGGCGCGCCGGCCGTTCCCGTACAGGGCCAGCCCTACTCGGCAACGATTACGAATGAGTCCGTGCAAATGCTGGCGGATGGGAATCGCATCGTGCAATCGACCTCGGGCACAATCGCGCGCGACTCGCAGGGCCGAACGCGCCAGGATATGAACTTGCCCAGTATCGGCAACCTTTCGGCCACGAACGCGCCTCACCTCGTGGTCATTCAAGATCCCGTGGCGCAGACTTCCTACACTTTGGACTTGACCGACAAGACGGCGCAAAAGATGTCCATGCCGCCGATGGGTCCGGTTCCGCCGCCCGGCGGGCAGGCGCCTGCAGGGGGTGGCCAAGTACCGCCCCCCGGAGGCAACTTCTTCTACGTGCAAGCGGGAAGGGCGGGAGCTTCGGGACAAATACCAGACCTGCCGATGCCGCCTTTGCCGCCGATGGACGGGCCGAAGGTGTTGATGAGAGACGCGCAAGGGAAGGCCACGACGGAAGATCTGGGTTCGCAGACGATGGAAGGCGTGTTCGTAACCGGCGTGCGCACGACGCGAACGATACCAGCGGGCCAAATCGGCAATGAGAAGCCGATCAGTATCGTAACCGAAGTGTGGACTTCACCTGACCTCAAGACCGTGGTCTATAGCAAGAGAAGCGATCCGCGCACAGGCGAGCAGACGTTTCGGCTTACGGGAGTTTCGCGCTCCGAACCGGATGCGTCTCTCTTTAGCGTGCCTGCCGATTTCAAAGTCGTAGAGGGCCCCAAACCGATCCTTTACCGCACGAACCCCTAAGCACCGCTCCAACTCAGGCTCGCGCGGTATGACAGCCGCGAGCCCAGACGCGGGGCACAGCGGCGTTTCGCAAGCGTTGGGGGCTGCGAGAACCCGCCCTCAACGCTGCGAGACGGTTCCCCCTCTAATGCGTTAGCATGGGCCGCGAATACAGTGGAGGGTCCGTGAACGGAGCCGAATTCGTCGCCCAGCTCAAAGCAGAAAACGAAGCGATTCTGGCGAAGATCGATGAGCCGCCGCTGTCCTCGGGCGTGCCTAAGCCCGAACTTGTCAAGATCCTCATCAAGATGGCGCTCAAGAACGAAATGGAAGCTGCGGAGATCGCGGCCGAGTGGGTGTCCACGACTCCGGAACTGCAGGCCAAACTGGCGCTGGCGATCCACGCGGGCGACGAGGCGCGGCATTATCAGCTGATCGAGGAGAAAGCGAGCGCGATGGGAATTGCGCTCGACGGCTTCCGCCCGCTGGATCCTCCAAGCCCGGTGCTGAATTACCTGCGGACACTGACAACGACACCGGAGCGTATCGCCGCCGCTCTGGTCGCACGGGAGGCCATGGGCGGGCGGAGGAACGCACAGTTTCTCGCCTTCCTCGATCACACCGGGCTGCGCGAATTGGCCGCTCTCTATCGCGACGTCATTAACCCGGACGAAGAACGGCATCATCTCTCCGGCTGCGCGGTACTGGCGGAATTGGCCATTACGCCCGAAACGCAGGAAGCGGCGCGGCGAGCCTCGCTGGGTCTGCTCGAGACGGGGGACCGCGTAAGGTCGAACGCGCTCGAAAAAACGGGCGCCCCGGTGATACCAGGCTGTTAAAGGGGCTGCTAAAACGCCACCGGCGTTCGGCTCTGCTATCATCATCAGGCAATGTCCACCGGTGAAAAAATCGTTTTGCAACAGGGCGATCTGACGGAAATGGACGCCGACGCCATCGTCAACGCGGCCAATAACGACCTGAAGCTCGGCGGCGGCCTGGCTGGCGCCATTCGCCGCAAAGCGGGGGATGGCGTGCAGCGCGAATGCGATGAGATTGGCACGATTCCCTTGGGCGGGGCGGCCATTACTTCGGCGGGAAAGCTGAAGGCGCGGCATATCATTCATGCGGCGAGCATGCAACTGGGCGGGCTGACCACCGGGCACGCGTTGCGCGCATCCACGGCGCATTCCCTGCGCATCGCGGCCGAGAAGGGCCTGCGCACGATCGCTTTTCCGGCCATCGGAGCGGGCATCGGAGGTTTTCCGCTTCCGGAGTGCGCGACGATCATGCTGCACGAAGTTGCGGAACACCTGAAGCGTCCGACTTCTCTCGAGAAGGTTTACTTCGTGCTGTTCGATCAGGCCGCGCTTAGCGCGTTTGAAAAAGCCTTTCGAGAAATCGAGGAACGCGGCGAGTTCGAAGCGGGCAAGAGTTCGGGAGAAGCGCGGTGAGCGGCCCCACTTCTTCACGGACATTGCCATCGCTTTCGGCAGAGGCGCTGCTGGAAAAAGTGAAGAAGGAGTTGCAGCGATACGAACATCCGCTCTTCGAGTTCGACGCGCGGCCTGCCACTGGAGGCGTCGAGGTGGTCATTCGCTTCAAACCCGAGGGCGTGAACGTGCACACGTACTATTTCTTGATGCAGCCGCGCGAAATCGAGCATTCGCAATTTCCGTGGTCCTTCCAGCGCCAGCTTTACGATTGCCTGCACGACTACGTGGTGGAGATGTTCGTCCGTAATCCGCAGATGAAGGACGCTTGAAAGAGCGGTCAAACCCAACACCAGTGAAGACTTCGGCAAAACAATACAGCGCTGGCGCTTCCCTATCGTCCCCATCTTCCCAATCTTCCCTATCTTCTTTCTCTGGGCCGCTGGCGCAGCTGCTTGCCGAGCGCATCCGCGCGGCCGGGCCGATCTCCTTTGCCGAGTACATGCGCGAGTGCCTCTACCATCCGCAGTTTGGTTATTACAGCAGGCCGGAAGCGCGGCGATACGCGGACTATTACACCAGCGTGGACGTGCACCCCATCTTCGGGCGCCTGCTGGCGCGGCAACTGGCGGAGATGTGGGAACTGCTGGGGAGGCCCGGCGAGTTCCTGGCCGTGGAGGCTGGGGCCGGGGCCGGACGGCTGGCGGCGCAAATCCTCGACTTTACCGCGCGGGAACTGCCGGATTTTTATGGCGCACTGCGCTATTTCGCGGTCGAGAGATCCACGGCGCGCCGCGAGCGGCAAAGGGAGGCGCTTGCACAGCAGGTGGCCAACGGCAGGGCTGTACAGGCGGCCGAATTGCCGAGCGACATTCCGGCGGGATGCATTTTCTCGAATGAGTTGCTGGACGCATTTCCAGTTCATCGCATTTGCGTCGAAAGCGGAGCCCTACGAGAAATCTATATCGGCTTCGATGGCCAGAGCTTGACCGAAGAGCTGGGCCCTCCGATATCTCCTGAAATCGAAAATTACTTTCAAGAGCAGCGGATCACGTTGCGGGAAGGCCAACAGGCCGAAGTGAATCTCGATGCCTGTTCATGGATACAGGGAGCGGGGCGCATTCTCGGTCGCGGCTTTATCCTGACGGTGGATTACGGGCACGAAGCCGCCGAACTCTATAACGAGCGGCACATGCGCGGGACGCTGTTGGCGTATTCGGGGCATCGCGCGACGGAAGAGTTTCTGGAGCGACCGGGGGAGCAAGACCTGACGGCGCACGTGAATTTCACGGCGCTGGATTTGTGGGGCCGGCGCGAAGGATTGGCGCGGACGGGAAGCGTTTCGCAAATGGCTTTTTTGATGGCGTTGGGGCGCGGAAATGAGTTCGCGGATCTTTATGATGCAGACGCAAGCGAAGTGGAGCGCGTTCGCGCACGCTTGCTGCTCAAATCCCTAATCAATGCAGAAGGAATGGGCGAGAGGTTTCAGGTCTTCATTCAACACAAGAGCTTGCCACAGCCAACTCTGACAGGGCTTGCCGGGCTTTAGAACTTCCAGGAATCGATCTAACCTGAGGGTTACGCGCCTTCCTTGTACGGCTGGGCGAGGTATTTCTTGGCCTCGTCCTGAGCGCCGCCCGTATCGTCGTTGGTCTGCTGGGCCTTGCTGTATTCGTTGACTGCGCGGGCGCGGTCGCCGGCGATATCGTAAACCTTGCCCAGGTAGATGTGGCCCCAGACTTCCACCCACTTGAAACTGGGATCGATATTGCCGTCGAGCGCATCGCGAAAACCGTTCGCGGCGGCGGAATAGTTCTTCTGGTAAAAGAACGCTTCGGCCATGCGGAATTCCGCCAAGGCGTTGTCCTTTTGCTGATCGAGCGCCTGCTGGTATTGCTGGATGGCGTCGTAATAGCGGCCCTGCTCGGCGAACGATTCGCCGCGCGCGATGATGGCGCGCACGCGAAGCTGTTGATTCGATTTCAGGATGTAATTGTGAGGATCGAGAACGATGCCGCCAGGTTTGGGCCTGCCGAAAACTTCGGTGGTAAAGCTGGAGTCGGTGCCGCTGACTTCGACGGTCCTGATTTCGGGATTGCCTTCGGTCTGGACCTGAATTTCGACGGGCATGCGGAAGAAATCGAGATTCTGCTTGATCTTGCCGTCGATGCGGAAACCGGTCTTGGTGCGAAAGACCGTATAGGTAATGTTGAATTCCGGAATTCCAGTGGAGTTGATCCACTGGGCAAAAAACGACTGGACGTTGGCCGGAGTGGTTTGATTGGCATCGGGCGTCGCGGCGCCCGCGGACGCGGCATTGCCCAGCGCAAAGTTCGCGGGCTTGGCGGGAGCCTGAACGACATGATCCTGGGCCAGCTTCTGGAAATCCGCAAGCGAAGCCGCCTTGCCCGAATACTGCTTGTAATAATCGTGCAAGAGCGCGGAGAAGGCGGAGTCGCCAAGCTGTTCGCGGAGCATGTGGAAGACCATGGCGCCCTTGTTCACGACCACGGAAGTGTAGTTGGGCGAAAACGGGTCGAGGCGCGCGGCTTCGCTAATGGGCGACGAACTATCGTACATCAGAGCGCCGATGGCGAAATCGTTGAGGGCCTTGTTGATGCCGTCGCGCCCGGCGCTTTGCTCGATGTAAAGCGCTTCGGAATAGCGGGACAGCCCGTCGGTCAGCCAGACGTCCGAAGGAGAGGCGGCCATGACCTGATTTCCCCACCACTGGCCGGCCACCAGGTTCGCGAGTTGGCGCGTATTCACCGCCTGCCCCCACTGGCGCTGGCTCAAGAGCAACACGCCGGGGGCAGAGTAGCCGGGCAGACCGCCATCGGGGATCTGCGCGATGCTTAGATTCGGGTTGGGCAGCGGACCAAACTGATCGGAAAAGGAGTTGATGATGCGCGCGATGGCGTTCCCGTAATCGGACGGCGAGGCGCCCGCGTTCGGAGGAGCGTAAACGGAAATGTTCAGCCCTTCGGCTTGCACAGGAGAAAGCTGCAGCGAGCCGGCAACAAAGGTTCCGGCGGCTTCGGGCTGATCGACGCGGAACGTGTAAGTGATTCTTGAACCTGAGAGAGCAGGACTCGACGAGGCCGCAGGAGATGCCGGGGCTGCGGCGGGAGCGGGCTTGGTTGCAGGCGCAGGATACGCAGCGTCCTGATTGCGGCGCGCCAACCGGGGCGCTCCACCATCGGGATTACGGTTCCCAAGCATGGGTGCAGGAGCGGGCTCGGGCTGCGCCTGGGAGGAGGCAGGCGCGGGAGCTTGCGTACTTCCAGTGCCAACGACGGCGAAATTCTGCGGCACTTCGATGTGGAAGACGCCGGTAAATCGATTCGCAGGATAGTCGGTCAGGGGGAACCAGCGGGCCGGCAACAAGAGATAGGCTCCATCTTTCGTGATGGATGCCAAGCGAACGCCGGCGATGGGGCTGTTGTCTTCGTTGGAGAGCACGCCGCTGTAGTCGAAGGTCAGCTTGGTGCTTTGACCGGCCGGGACGACGCTGGGGAGGGAGATGCTTACATCCAGGCCGTTTCGGCCGCTGCGATCAGCTTCGAGCAAGTTCCCGGAAGAATCACGCACACCGCTAATGGTGAGATTGGGGTGTAGCTGGCATTCCAGCGTGCGGGACGACTGCTGGGCTTGAAATTCCACAACGGCGCGCGCCGTAAGCATCTGGCTTTCGGGCACAAGTGAGGCGAAGACCTCGTAGGAGACGGCGCGAAAGCCCGTCTTTACCGGCGCTTGCGTGGCGGAAGGCTGCGGCCGGACGGGGGCTTCGATTTGCGCGAAAGCGGGGCCGACGGCGCAGAGCAGCGAGGCCAACACGGCCAGCAAGCCGCGCAGCGTGGATACGAAAGGCCCAATCACGATTCTATGTGTCATGAGCTCATCCCACCGGGTTCCAGCGAGGAGCGCATCTCTAGGATAGCAAAAAAGGGTTAATGAGTTGCCACTGACATGCAGAGAGTTCCTGTATTTCAGCACTCATTTTGGATCATGCCTGCAATGATCTTGGCGGCGCGGTCAATCGCGCCGGGCGGACCCAGTGTTTCGCGGACGCGGGCGAGTTCGGCGCGCATGGCTTGGCGGGCCTCCGCCGAAGCCAGGAGGCGCTCGGTCTCAGAGGCCAAGCGTTCCGGCGTGAAAGCGTCCTGAATGAGTTCGGGAACGATCTCCCTGCCGGCCAGCAGGTTGACCATGGCGAAATGCTTTGTACGCGCCAAGCGCCGGACGACCCAGGCGGTAAAGGGCGCGACGCGGTAAACGACCACCATGGGCGCATTGAGCAAGGCAGCTTCGACGGTGGCCGTACCACTGGAGACGATGGCCACGTCAGCGGCGGCGAGCAGATCGTAGGTGGCGTTTTCAACGATCGGCATGGTGGATTGAAGTGCGCCCATATGGGCTTTCAACTGCGCCGGTGTCAACCCTGGGGCTGCCGCGATGACGAACTGACGCGTGCTGGCGGCGTTCATTCTTGCGATTGCCGCCATCAACTGAGGCATGTGATGAGCTAGTTCACTGGGACGGCTTCCCGGAAGCACGGCGATAATCGGGCAGCCAGGATCGAGGCCGTGCTGCAAGGCGAAAGCCTCGCGCGGGGTTTCCGCCCGAACGGCGTCCACCAGGGGATGGCCGATCCAATCCGCCTGGACGCCCGCTTGGCGAAAGAAGGCTTCCTCGAACGGAAAAATGCACAGGCCACGGACAAAACGGCGCTTTACCAGCCTTACGCGCCAGGGCCGCCATGCCCAGAACTGCGGGCAAACGAAATAGACGTTGCGGATTCGCTTGCGACGGAGCACGCGGGCGAGGCGCAGGTGAAAGGCGGGAAAATCGGTGAGGATGGCGATTGCGGGACGGCGCCGGTCGATTTCCGCAATCAGGCGGCGCCAGGCTTGGCGAAGCGCCGGCAGCTTACGCACAATTTCAACGACCCCGAGAACGCCGACTTCCGCGGCATCCACGACGGTTTCCACTCCGGCCGCGCGCATCTTGGGCCCGCCCATGCCAAACAGATCGATATCGACGCGCTTGCGGAGCGCCAGGGCCAGTTGCGCGGCGTACATATCGCCGGAGGCTTCGCCCGCGGAGATCAAGACAGGAGTACGAGTCATTCACCCAGGCTCGCAAGCGCCGGCGCTAGTCATTAGCGGGGAGAGGAGCGCCAGCGGGACCAGCGGGAGCTACGGGCAGGCGCAACTCCTGGTCTTTGTATTGCAGCTGATAGAGGCGGTAGTAGATGCCGCGTTGACCCAGAAGTTCCTGGTGTGTGCCTTGCTCGCGCAAGCGTCCTTTGTGGAAGACAAGGATGCGGTCGGCATTCTGGATGGTGCTTAAGCGGTGGGCGATGACGATGGCGGTGCGCCCCGTGAGAAGGCGGTCGAGGGCTTCGCGAATCATGACTTCGGTTTTTGTATCGACGCTGGAGGTGGCTTCGTCGAGGATCAAGAATTGCGGATTATGCGCGAGGGCGCGAGCGAAGCTCACGAGCTGGCGCTGGCCGACGGAAAAAGTGGCGCCGCGTTCGGTAACCAAAGTGTCCAGGCCTTGCGGCAGGCTATCGAGAAACGGCCCCAGGCCTACTTCGCGGAGGGCGGAGTCAACGGCGTCACGGCTTACAGTCGGCGTGCCCAACCGGACGTTCGATTCCAGAGTGCCGGTAAACAGAAAGGGATCCTGCAGCACGATGCCAAACTGGCGGCGGAGATCCTGGACGCTGAACTGGCGGATATCGGTTCCGTCGAGGAGAATCTGGCCGCGCTGAATATCGTAGAAACGGAGGAGGAGCTGGATGGTAGTGGTTTTGCCGGCTCCGGTGTGTCCGACAATGGCCATGGTTTCGCCGGGGCGCACGCGGAAGGAGACGTCGTGGAGAATCCAGTCCTCTTCCTTGGGATTTGCGCCTCCGTGGTAGGCAAACCATACGTTGCGAAATTCGATTTCACCCCGCACGGCAGAGAGCGGACGGCCCCCGGATACCGCGGGAGAAAGAGGTTCGTCGAGCAGCTTGAAAATGCGCTCCGAGGCGGCCATGGCGGATTGCAGGATATTGAATTTTTCGCTGAGGTCCTGAATGGGCTGGAAGAATCGCTGCGACCATTGCATGAAGGCAAAAAGCACGCCGACAGAGACGAGCCCGGCGAGGGATCGTAAGCCTCCATACCAGAAGGCGACAATGATGGCGACTACGCCGATGAATTCGACAGCAGGATAAAAGAGAGCGAAGGCCAGGATGGCGTCCTTGTAAGCCTCCATGTGAATGCGGTTGAGCTCGGAAAACTGCGCGCGAGCCTTGCGCTCGCGATTAAACAGCTGGACGACGCTCATGCCGCTGATGTGCTCCTGCAAGAAGGCGTTGATGCGGGCGATGGCGGTGCGAATGCGGCGGTTGGCGTCACGAACTTTGTCGCGGAAGATCCAGGTGCAAACGAAAAGCAGAGGGATTACGGCAAAGGTGGCCAGGGCCAGCTTCCAATTGATGTACAGCATGACAAAGACGAAAAGCACGAGGAGAAAAGCGTCGTTCACCATGGCCGCGATGCCGGTGGCGAAGAGGTCGTTCAGGGCGTCCACGTCGGTGGTCACGCGAGTGACCAGGCGGCCCACCGGGCTGTGGTCGTAAAAGCTGATCGGCAGGCGCTGTAGGTGGTCAAAGATTTCCTTGCGCAGGTCGTACATGGTGTCCTGGCCGACCTTCTGCATGACGCGAACCTGGAAATACATGAAGGCAAAGCCGAGAGCCAGCGTGGCCAGATAGGCCAGCGAAACCCAGCCGAGACCGGCAACGGCGGCGGGTTGCGAAATCTGCTGATGAAGCGAAGGGACGATATAGCGGTCCACGGCAATCTCGAAGAGCCAGGGACCCACAGCCGCGAGCGGCGCCACGGGCAAGGTCAACAGAGCGGCAAGAGCGACCCAGCCCCGGTAAGGACGCAAATAGCGGAAGAGCCGCCTGGCCAGGTGGGAGTCGTAAACTTTGCCTAAAGCTTCTTCTTCCCGGAAGTCGCTCATGCGCGTTCCAGCTCTTCTTCCAGCAATTGCTTCTGGTACAGATCCTCGTAATACCCGCCGTGGGCCAGGAGTTCCTCGTGCGTGCCGCGCTCCACGATGCGGCCGTCGCGCAAGACAATGATCTGATCGGCGTGGCGAACCGTGGAGACGCGGTGGGAGATCAGCAAGGTGGTTCGATTTTTCATGAGCTGCTTGAGGCCGCCGAGGATGCGCTCCTCTGTGTCGGTATCGACGCTGGAAAGCGCGTCATCCAGGATCAGGATGCGGGGGTCGCGCACCAGAGCGCGCGCGAGGGCGGTGCGTTGCTTCTGGCCGCCGGAGAGCGTAATTCCCCGCTCGCCGACCAAGGTTTCGTAACCCTTGGGGAAACCCGTAATTTCAGCGGCGATGCTGGCAGTGTCCGCGGCCTTGTAGACGGCTTCGTCGGCGCACTCTTCCATTCCGAAAGCGATGTTCTCGCGGAGAGGCTCGCTGAAGAGATAGGTGTCTTGCGGAACGAAGCCGATGGAACGGCGCAAAGCGGTGAGCGGCCATTCGCGAATCGGGCGGCCGTCGATGAACAAAGTTCCCGGCGGCGCTTCCCAGAGCCTGGCAACGAGCGCCGCGAGAGTACTCTTGCCGCTGCCCGTGGGACCCACAATGGCCAGAGTCGAACCGGCGGGGACGTGCAGGTTTATGTCGTGCAGGACGGGCGTTCCAGCGAGCCTGCCATTTTCGTTCGCTGAGGCTGCCCCGCGCCCGGTGGGATAGGTGAAATCGAGATGGCGGAATTCGATTTCGCCCCGTAAAGGCGGTTGTTGCTGCTTGGCACCAGCGGGCACGGCGGAATCGTTGATGGAAGGATTGGCGTCCAGGATGTAATTCAGGCGGCCCATGGAGGCCGCGCCGCGCTGAAAGATATTGGTGACGAAGCCGAGCGCGATCATCGGGAAAATCAGCTGGACCATGAAGGAGTAAAACGCGACCAATTCGCCGAGGGAGATCTGGCCGTAGATGACTTGCCGGCCTCCGAACCACATCACCAAGACGAAGGACATGCCGATGAGCGCCGTGAGCGCGGGCATGAACAGACTCCAGGTGGCGATCAGTTTCAGATTGCGCGTCACGTATTCGCGATTGGGGGCGTCGAAGGCGCGCATCTCCGCCTCTTCCTGAGCATAGGCGCGGATAACGCGGACGCCGGCGAGGTTTTCCTGGGCCTTGGCCGAAAGAGTGGCGAGAGCGGCCTGAATAGTCTCGTAGAGGGAGTGAATCATCCTGCCGAAATAACGCGTGGCCAGAGCGACGGCGGGCACGGGAATCAAGACCCATAGGCTGAGCGACGGCGAGAGAAAGAACATCAAGACGACGGCGAGCACCATGGTGACGATGGTTTGGGAGGTGTACATGATTCCCGGTCCCAGAACCATGCGCACGGCGTTCAGATCGTTCGTAGCCCGCGACATCAGCTCGCCGGTGCGATTGCGTACGTAAAATTCGGGCTCCATAAGCAGCAGCCGGTCGAGCAAATCGTTGCGCAGATCGAATTCGATGTCGCGAGAAAGGCCGATGAGAATCCAGCGGGTCCAAAAGGAGAAGACGCCTTTGAGGGCGACGATAGCGATCGCGATGAGGCAATAGATGATAAGGGTGCGAGAGCTCGATGGCGCATAGGCACGGATCAGTAAGTGCGCGAGTCCCGGGGACATCTGGCTCAGGCGGCCGAGTGGCTGCGCGTTGCCGGAGAGCGAGTCCATGATGATGCCGAAGACCAGGGGCTGAAGAGTGCCGACGAAGCCCATGGCCGCGAGGGTCAGCATGCCGACGACGACTTGCCCCTTGGACCGGGCGATATAGGGAAGCAGCTTGCTCAGTTGCTTCCACCCGGGAACGGGCTTCGCCGCGGGCGGCTTTGGCGGGTCCACAGCGAGCACGGCCGCACCCGGGGCACCGCTCATTTGAGCTCCCAGGCGGGACAGGCAGAGGCTTTCATAACTCCGATAGATGCATTCATTGTCGTCAGCACGAAGTCATCACAAAATCCGCGGTATCACTCCCCATTGGTAGCGCGCTTCGTTTCGGGCTGGGCGGCGAAAAGAGCGATTTCCACCACGCGGCCAGAATCGCGGGCGCAATAGACTTGCATCGCCTGGGGAACGTCAGCACCGGCCCAAGCAAAATTGAACTCCAGCAGCTCAAAGTCGGCGTCTCCGCGCACCACAGGTTCGCTGGAGTTTGGCTCACCATAAAGTTCTACCACGCGGTTGCGGGAATCACCGAGCCGCAAACCCTTGCCTGTAATCCAGTCGTCAAGATTGAGGAATTCAAAGCGACGATTATCGCAGTTTCCATCGTGAGGCACGAGCAAAGAGACGGTGACCCCTTGAATGACCGAGCGAGGATCGATGGCCAGGGCCAGGGAATGACCGGTACAGGTGTCACGCCACTCTTTGGTGCTCGTGCTGGTTTTGCTGACCAGATATTTTTCCTTGTAACGCTTGAAGGCGGAGGTGAGCGCATCGCGTCCGGGACGGAGTCCAGCGAGCGTCGTCTCATTGGCACGCTTGGGCGGATCCTCACGGGGCGCCGCGGGGTTGCGCTGCGCCGGACATACCGGTGCGGCAACGGCAATGGCTAGAAGAAGGCTAGCGCGCCGCCAGAATTTCGTCCAACCGCGCCTCAAGGTTTTCTTCTCCTTCGGACCACAAATGGTAGCGCTCCAGGGGCAGGTCTTTTTCCACGTCGCGGACCCAATTCAGGAAGAGCTGAATATTGGCTCGCGTCTTCTCATAATATTCGTGCAAGTGTTCCTCATGGGTCATCCAGGAGAGGAACTCGGCTTCGACCGGATCGGCGGGCGCACTGCGCGCGCCGAGGTGCCCCAGGACGCCGGCGTGGCCGGTGAAAAAATGTTCGAAGCCCAAATCCGTCAGAAAATCGCCCGATTCCTTGGCTGCACGCTCGTCGTAATCGGGACCGTTGCAGATCAGGAGCACCCGCTCGGGCCCCTTTTGCCAGACGCCCGTTTCCAAGTTGCGCTGCCAAACGTCCCAGTAGGCTTGCACCTCGTAGGAGCAGTCCGGGTTTTCGTGTTCTCTCGCCAAGGCAATCACGTCCGAGGCGGTGGCCATTGTGCCGCGAAGGTCATGTTCCGCCAAGGGAGATTCCGAGGAGGTCACCGCGCGAACAACCAGATTCGTGAATTCCCGCCAAACCGATGAAAGAGGGAACGTTCCGAGAAAGCGCTGGAATTGGGCGAGTAACGCTTCCGGCGAACGTTCCCGCACCCAGAAACTCGCATAGGCGTGGTTCCCCATATCCGCCCATTATACCGATTCGCCCGCCGAAGGTGATTAAGTCTGGGCGCACGAGCGAGAAAAGGTTGTAAGGAGAAGGCGCCGGGGCTCACTCGCCCGGCTTGCGCGGAGGCGCAGGGGGTTCGAGGTCCAGCAAACGGCGGCGCAGCGTTTCGCCCACGCCGGAGAACACATCGTTACAGGCATCGCGGAGGCGTTCCTCCGCGGAGCGGGCCACCGCTTGCAAGTGCTGCTCCGACTGCTGGCTAAGCTTGGAAGCGGTGGTGAGCAGCCAGGAGTTGGAGGCGGATTCGAGCCGTCGCTTGTAGTCCTCAATGGCCTGCTCGTTGAACGCGGCGGCATACTCGGCCAATTTTTCCTGCTGGGTTTGCGACTCGGCCCGCAACTCCTCACGCGCCGATCCGATCTGCGCGGCCAGTTCCTTGCGCACGTTGCCTAGCTCATCCTGGGATTGCAGCCTCAAAGCCGCGCGGAACTCTGCCGAGAGATGCTCCCGCTCGGATTCGCTCCTGGCGCGGGCATCGGCGACTTGCGCTTCGAATTGGCTTTTGAGGTGGACGGAAAGCTCGGCCGACCTGGCGTGAAATTGTGCCAAGGCCGCGTCTGAGTCGTCGCGAGCCTGCTGAACGATGGATGCGGCGGAAGCCGAGGCCATCTCTTCGGCTTGCTTGCGGAGTTTTTCGACCACTTCGCGGGAGGCCTCTTCCACCTGACCTTGGGTGTGTTGCACGTAGCTGCGGCTGTAGTGGTCGAGCTCGGCGCCGAAAACGCTGGACATTTCGCGCGCCTTCTCCTTGAGATCGGCGAGGGCGTTCTCCAGGCCTTTGTCGATCGCGGATTGCATTTGGGTTTGCGCTTTCTTCTCGTACCACTCCGCGGTCTTGAAGAGAGATTCGAAAGCACGGTGACTGGTGTCGGTAGCTTTGGCGTCGATATCCGATATCCACTTCTCGGCGGCGGCGCGACCCGATTCGTGCAAATCGCGAGAGAGAATGCCGGCCAACTCCTTTATGCGCTCGCTTGCCGAGCGGACGGCTTGTTCGGAAACTTTTGCCAGATCTTCCTCGCGGCCAAGCAACCATTGCTCAGATGCAGCTCTGGCGTTATCGAGACGAGCGAGAGTGCGCGTGGCGTGCTCGACGCCGGCACTCAATTCATCTTTGATCTGCGACGCCAGGCGTGCCACGGTCTGCTGGCCGGTCGCCTCGAGAGCAGGCTGCAAGCGCTCCGACCAAGCGGCGATGGCACCTTCGGCGCGACGGGCCATCTCCTGGCTTTGGGCATCGAGCAAAGCGGCGGCCCGTTCGGCGAAAGCCTGCTCGGCGGTCTGGGCCAAGCCGGCGAGCTTGGCGGCCTGGTCGCCAACTTGACGCACAATTTGGTCCTCAAGAGAGCGGAGATTTTGCAGCGACGCCTCAGCGCGTTGGTTTCCGTCGTTCAGCGAAAGGCGCAGGGCTTCGAGCTTGCTTTCCGCGTTGGCGGCGGCATCGGTAAAGGTTTTGTTTAACTCGCTCAGCCGCGACGAGAGTTCGCCCTGCACGCGCTCCCAGTTCGACTGTGTTTCCCGCGCCAGACTCTCGAGAAGCTGCTGCCTAGCAGATTCGATGGAGTTTTCGATCTGCTGATTCCAGCGCGTGGCGGCTCCGGCGAGGTCGGCCTCCACGCGAGCGCTCCAATCGGATTGCGCAAAGCTGAAAGCGGCGGCGGACTGCTCCCGCAAAAGACGCAGGGCTGCGTCGAATTCGGCGAGGTTGGTGCGGGCCTGTTCGACTTGCGAGCGCACCTGCTGCTCCAGTTCCTGGACATTCGGAATCTGAGCGGCGTTGACTTGCACGGGCATGGCAGCGTTTTCAGGCGCCGGAGGCCGTATCTCCGCAGCTTGTTTTTGCAATTGCTCCAAAGTGTCTTGAACGCGCTTTTCCAGCCGCTGCTCAAAAACCGCGTCGCGAGCTTTTTCGAGTTCGTCCAAGCGCGCCGAGAACTGCTGCGTGAGGCGTTCGACGCTTTGCGCCAGGCTGCGATTGCCTTCCTGGAGAAAAGCATCGATTTGACCCTGCCTGGCTTCCTGAAACGCATTTTGAGCGGCGGCAGTGGCAGCGGCGTGGGTGGTGCTTTCGGCAATCGTCCGAAGCTGCAGCTCGAGGGATGCGATCAGAGGACGCGCTTCAAGAGAGACAGCCTCCGCGGCGCTCTTGCGCAAGGAGGCCAGGAGATCCTGCTTGGCGTCCTCGACAAGCTCCGCGATTTGAGGAGCAAGAGAGGAATTGAGCGCGGCTGCCTGATCCGCGACAGGCAACGGCAGCGTGCGCACGTTATCTTGCAGCTCGACGGGCGGCCCGACGGGCGCGGCGGGAGTTGGCCAAGACTCCTGGACCGGAAGCGCTGCGGGCTTCGGCGAAGGTGCGGCCGAAGGCACGGCGGCGAGGCCTTCGGGGAACGGAAACCAATCCGAAGGAGGAAAGGCGATGCCCCAGAAGTTTCCTGAAACCTCCAGCTCGACGCCCACCTGAAACAGTTCGCGGACCGTACGAGGGCGCTGAATCCACATCACCCTGCCGCGCACAGTGCGAGGCGGGCGGCCCGGCTCCGGATGCGGAACCTCCAAGGTGACCCACATGCCCTTGAGAACGTAGTGCTTAGACTGGTAGCGGGCGCCGTGGCAGTTAATGATCAGGGTGGAGGTGCGCTCCTGAAAGGGCCGCCCCAAGGCATCGACTCCGGTGACCGTGAGGGGGACCGCTTGCACAATGCGCGTACTACGGCGCTTGTGCGCTTCCGGCTCGCTTGTGGGCACAAACTCCGGCACGGGCTTCTCCGCCAACTGATGAGCAAGCCTAACACCCGCAAGCTGAGCGGGTCGAGCAATCTGCGGGGAAGCGTGCGATAGATGCTAATAGCGAGGATGGTGAAATGGGAAGGTGACGCCCGTCACAGGAAAGGAGGCGCCTGTTCGGAAGAGTCAGAGGTCGTGGCGCCGCTCCATGGCTTTGAGCATGGTAACTTCGTCGGCATATTCGAGATCCGAGCCGACCGGGATGCCCACGCCGATGCGAGTCACGCGGACACCTAAAGGCTTTAATAACTTGGAGATGTAGACGGCGGTGGCTTCGCCCTCGGCGGTGGGATTGGTGGCTATGATGATCTCGGAAACCGCTCCGGATTTGAGGCGCTCAATGAGGCTCTTCAACTTCAGTTGATCCGGACCTTTTCCCTCCAAGGGGGAAAGAGCTCCACCCAGCACATGGTAGAGACCGTTGTATTGGCGGGTCCTTTCGATGGCGATGATGTTGTGGGGCTCCTCGACGACGCAAATCACGGTGTGATTGCGGTTCAGGCTGGAGCAGTAGAGGCAAGGATCGGCGTCCGTGATGTTGTTACAGACGCTGCATTCGCGGATCTTCAGCTTGGCGTCGCGAATGGCCTCGGCGAGCCCCAGCGCATCTTCCGGGGAGGAACGGAGGACGTGAAAGGCGAGCCGCTGCGCAGTTTTTTGGCCTATTCCGGGCAGGCGCTTGAATTGATCGATAAGCCGAGCGATCGGTTCGGCAAAGTCAGGCATCAGGGAAGCCCGGCCGGCATCCGCAAAGCAGGAGGGAGCGAGGTATCACGTGGAGCAGTCAAAACAATCCAGGAATTTTTAAGCCGGCGATGCCCGGAAGGCCGCCCGCCAGACCCTTCATCTGGGAGGCGAGCTCCTCATCGACCCGACGGCATGCTTCATTCACGGCGGCGCGAATCAGATCCTGCAACAACTCGGGATCCTTGCTGGCGAAGACACCCTGTTCGATGCGGACATCGGTGACTTGCTTTTGGCCGTTCATTTTGACGACGACCATGCCGCCGCCGGCGGATGCCTCCACGCTGACGCTATCCACCTGTTTCTGCAGATTCTCCTGCATCTGCCGAAACTGGGAAAGCAGCTGTTGCAGTGCCTTGACTTCCATAGGTCACCCTTCGTCCCGGCGTTTCACTTCGGAGATCCGCCCGCCGAACCGCTCGAGCATCGCGCGGACGATTGGGTCTTGCTCAAATCGAGCGCGCAACTCGGGACCACTTTCTCCGGTGCGAACTTTCTTGCTCGAAACGTTCGACACCGGCGACGCACCCAGTTTAACACATACGCGCAGCGACTGGCCGAGTACACGACTGGCGATGGTGCGCAATCGCTCCATGTTATCCCTGGCTTGCAACAAATCAGCAAGCGCGCGGTGCTCGGCCGGAAAATAAAGACGGAGTTCCCCTGCTTCCACTTCCCAGCGAGAAGCGCTTTCGACCAGTTGGCCCACAAACTGCGCTTTCGAAAAAATCTCCGATTTGATGGCATCGACTTGCGCGGAGTCGAGACCGGCGGCTGACGGCGTGAAATCCGCGCTCGCGCTGGCTTCTCGCGCCGGAGCCGCGGCAGCACCGCCGGCGGCCACGTCGACTGAAGGAGCGGGCGTTGCTCGCGCGGGAGCGGAACCGTTGGCGAGAGTGTTGGAGCTACTCGAGGACGCGCTTGCAGCCGGAGGCGGCGGCGCTGTAGCCGGTTTTGCAGGGATCGCCGGTTTTGCAGGGATCGAAGTAGTTGGCGCGGCGACTTCCCCGGTCGCGCGTGGCGCCGAAGATCTGACCGGAGCGTTGCCTGAAAGTTCGGCGAGAACTTCCTCCAGCGGAGCAAGACGGGCCGCGTTGACAAGGCGGAGCAGACCCATTTCCAGGTGCAGCCGGGGATCCGGCTTGCGGCGCAGATCCTCTTCCGTAAGAAGCAAAATTTGAAAGAAGCGCGTTAGGTCTTCCTCGCTGAAAGCAGCCGCAGCACGAGCCAACCTGGGGCGCTCCTCAGCAGGCGCCGCGATGAGGTCGGAATCCGCTCCGCAAACCTTGGCCACCAGAACGTTTCGGAAGTGAGAGATGGCCTCGCGGCAGAACTGCTGCAGATTCTGGCCTTCGGCCAGCAAACGATGTACCAGGCCCAGGGCGCGCTCGGTAGAACGGTGCTCGATGGCGGCAACGAGTTCGTCCAGGATTTCCGCCTGCACAACGCCCAGCAACTCGCGAATTTGCGATTCGCTAATTTTCGTGCCGCAATAGGCGCGCGCCTGTTCGATCAGCGAAAGAGCGTCACGCAGGCTGCCATCCGCCGTGCGCGCCATCACGCCGATGGCTCCGGGCTCGACGTCCAGTTCTTCCTTGGAGGCAATGGCCTTCAGAGCATCGGCGATTTCGGCAAAAGAAAGAGCGCGAAAATGGAAATGCTGCGAGCGGGAACGAATGGTATCGACCAAATCCTCGGGTTGCGTGGTGGCCATGACGAAAACCACCTTTTCGGGCGGCTCTTCGAGGGTCTTTAGAAGCGCATTGGAGGCTTCGTCGGTGAGCATGTGGGCTTCGTCGAGGATCACAATTTTGTAGCGTCCGCCCGCGGGCGCATAGCGCACCATGTCGCGCAGCTCGCGGACCTGATCGATTCCGCGGTTGGAGGCGGCGTCGATTTCGAGGACATCGAGCGAACTGCCCGCGGTGATCTCACGGCAGGAAGGGCACTCGTTGCAGGGCACAGGCGTGGGACCTTTAACACAATTGAGCGCTTTGGCCAAAATGCGCGCCGTGGTGGTTTTGCCGACGCCGCGGGCGCCGGAAAAAATGTAGGAATGCGCGACGCGCCCGCTTTCGACGGCATTCTGCAGGGTGCGCGTGACATGCTGCTGCCCGACAATCTCAGCGAATGTTTGGGGACGCCATTTTCGCGCAATCACCTGATAGTTCATCGATATGGATCGTCGAAGCGGCTTTAGGCTGGGTGGCCCTCAGCGATGAGAGGAACTTCGGGTACTCCGCGGCACACGAAGAGGTCCCGCTACCGTTGCTCCCTTCCGGGCCTGGCGGGGTTCACGGGTTTTCGTTGCACAGAGCCCGAAGTTCCACGCATCGGCAGGAATTTTGCCCCGCTGTGGGAGTCTAACATAGCGATGATGCGGGTGAAAGGCGAGCGGAGCCAAAGGCCGCGATCGCTCTCGCCGTTTCAAGGGCAAAAAATTCGCGATTCGCTTGCAGCACACATCGTTTAGACGGCGGAGAGTCCGTCGGCCGAGCGTACTTTTCCCTCGCGCTTCAAGTAACGATAGAGACTGGTGCGGCCAATGCCCAGCATTTGTGCCGCGCGTACCCGATTGCCCGCGCACAATTCGAGCACACGATCGATGTGCTCTTTGCGAACATCTTCCAGGGGCAGCGGACGCCAGGATTTCTCTGATCCATTGGCACGGACCGGCTTTTGCAAAGTTTCGGGCAGATCATGCACGTCGATAAAGCCGTTCAGGGCGACCAAGGATGCACTGGAGACCACATTTTCGAGTTCTCTTACGTTTCCGGGCCAACCATGTTGCAAGAGAATCATCTGGGCTCGGCGCGTGAGCCCCTGGATTTGCTTGCCATAGGCGGAGTTGTATTTCTTGATGAAAAACGTGACCAAGGCCGGAATGTCTTCCAAGCGCTCCGCGAGGCTGGGAATGCGAATCTGGATGGTACTCAGCCGGTAGAAGAGGTCTTCGCGAAATCTTCCGGCGGCCACTTCCGTGCGAAGGTCGCGGTTAGTGGCGGCGACGAGGCGCACATCGACGCGGCGAACTTCGGGCGAGCCGACACGCTGGATTTCGCGGTTTTGAATCACGCGCAGAAGCTTTGCCTGCATGGCGAGAGAAGTCTCACCGACTTCGTCAAGAAATACGGTTCCGCCGTTGGCATATTCAAACAGCCCGGCGCGAGTCTCGGTGGCGCCGGTGAAGGCGCCGCGAACGTGGCCGAATAGCTGGCTTTCGAGGAGCGTATCGACGATGGCCGAGCAGTTGCAGATGGCGAACCGCTGATTCGCCACGGGACTCATCTGGTGGATGGCGTGAGCTACGAGTTCCTTTCCTGAACCGGTAGGGCCGACCAGGAGCACATTCACATAGTGAGGCGCTATCTTGCGCGCCATCTCAAACACGTCAACCATCACCGGGCTTCGGCTGACGATGCCGTGGAACTCGAGATCGCTGACCAAGCGCTGCTCGAGAACGTGGATTCTTCGGCGGCGATCGAACTGCTCGACAAGATCGCCAAGGGTTTTCTTCAAGCGCTGCCGATCGATGGGCTTGGGCAAGTAATCATAGGCTCCATGCCGGATGGCTTCGATGGCGGATTCGATGGAGTAGAAGCCGGTCATCAGCAGGACGTACACGCCCGGGTCCTCGCGCAGGGCGCGTTCGAGAAATGTCAGCCCGGACATGCCAGGCATCTTCAAGTCGGAGAGAACGATGCGGCATTTGCCGGAGCCGACATACTTGAGCGCCTCTTCCGGGTCGGACGTTGGCAAACAGCGATAGCCAGAAGAAGCCAGCATCTCGCTGAGCATCTCCAGCATGGAAGGATCGTCGTCAACGACACAGATATCGATGAGGTCTCGAGAGAGAGATTGCTCGGTGATTTCAGGCTGAGTGGTTACATTCATGGGGACACACCGGGCAAGCGCTGTGCCAGAAGGGACGGAGGCAGAAATAAACGCAGCCCGGTGGAAACTCAGGAGCCTGGAGGCGAGCCTAAAGGTTTGAAAGAGTATGCGATTAGGTGCTGTTCCGTGAGGAACAAACCGCTCAGATGAGCTGCATATTCAGGGGAACGCTTGCCCGGATCGAGTACCTATATAGAACGGGAACCGCGCTCAACAGTGCCAAAGAGGAACTCGTTCGCTACCGCCTCAGTTTACCCTCTCGGCTTTACTGGCCAGCAAGGAGTCGAATGGGTCGATTTCCGTGAGGACCCGTTCTTCACTAGCGATCAATTCCTCGAGGATCTCCGAGGGGCTATCTGAGTCATTTCCCAGGCAGGCGATCAGGTCGGCTCTTTGCGCTAATTCGGCGAACTGGGACTCATCGAAACCGCCAAGCAACTCGAGTACCTGGAAAAGCTCCGCACGTGTGGAGATACGGTCTGACATAGGAGGCGCGCCACCTGGCAGTTTCATCATTTCACCTCTTCGCGCACATTCATAAGATGCTGAGCCGAGTCCTTTGGCTCATACCCTTGGCTTCGCCGGGGCAGAAAATTCTCCAGATGTAAGTACTTGAATCCAGAGCTCTCTGTGGAATCGATGCTCTCGACCCGGTAAGCCTCGGGATAAGATTTACCGACGAAGTCTGAGTACAGAGTCCGCAAAAATAGGAGCGAGCGGCAACTAACCGAGCGGCGCAGAGCCAGGACTTTGCCCCCGCTCTCGGTACAGTCCAGGATGGCATGCTCAACAAAGAAGCTTCCGCGATTATCCCAGCCGGAAACTTCGACTGGCAGACTGATCAATTCGAGATTTGAGCTGCACATCTGCTTGTTGCTCCCAACCATGGCAGTGCACTCGGGTAGCCAATGGAAGGCACTTGCTCTTACCATTTTATTATCAATAAGTTAGAGAAAAATATGGGGCGGGCGCGGAACGGCCCCGGGCTTTCGTTTGCGCACAGATGTGCGGATTTGATGCATTTTGTGAAGTTATTGCCCTAAGAGCGAAGGGGAGCTAACCGAAGTTCAGCGGCCCGGCGTGGTGGACAGCGGGAGATAGTGGCTCCGGGGCTTGGACTCGAACCAAGATTCTAGGCTCCAAAGGCCCATGTGCTACCAATTGCACCACCCCGGAGTTGAAGGTCAAAGACGCTTGCGGCCAAATGCCGCGCTGAGGACCAGATCGCTTTGTCTCGTGACCCGCACCATGATACTACGGCAACGGGCAGACCTCCTGCAAAAACCGAGAGATAGCCGATGGAAGTGTCCAAGCGCTCTCGTGTTGTTTCATAGAGACACGTGAATTCGGATTCCGAACAGCACCTCGGATGGCATGCACGTTGTGAACTCCTGGCGGTAATTCAGCCCCAAGATTTTCAATCACTAAACCATTGAAGTCGATGCGGCTTTGGCGAATGGCGTGCGTGGTTGGTTTGGTTGTGCCGGGGTGTAGTGGGCGGCGGGCAGCCAAACGGCGCGATGCTCAAAGCCAGAGCACGCGTAAGCAGCAGGCCCGGCGAAGGATGGGCCACTCCTGGAACGCAAGGCGGAGGCGATGCGAGGACAGATTTTAGCGGCCGTTTTGCTGAGCGGCAATTTTGCGAGTTTGTGCTGCGCACAGGCACCGCCCGAGAAACTATCCTCGATGAGCATCCAAGATTTGCTCAATGTTGAAGTCACCTCTGTTACCAAGACGCAGCAAAAGATTTCGGACACGGCAGCGGCCGTCTACGTGATCACGCAGGAAGAGATTCAGAACTCCGGCGCGACGAATATTCCCGACTTATTGCGCATGGTGCCGGGCATGGACGTCGGGCAAATCAATTCCAACACCTGGGCCATCAGCGCGCGCGGTTTCAACGGGCGCTATGCCGATGACTTGATGGTGCTGCTGGATGGCCGCTCGATCTACCTGCCCAGTTTCGGCGGAGTTTACTGGGACGTTCTGGACGTTCCCCTCGAGGAGATCGAGAGAATTGAAGTTATCCGCGGCCCCGGAGGATCGATCTGGGGCGCTAACGCCGTTAACGGAGTGATCAACATCATCACCAAGAAGGCCAGCGAAACCAAAGGGGCAATGGTGGAGGCCGGCGCGGGCAATCAGCAGCCAGGTTTCGGAAGTATTCAATACGGCGGAGCCGCTGGGAGAGAAACCGACTACAGAATCTATTCCAAATATTTCAGCGAAAGCCAACTGCCGGGCATAACCGGCGGCGACGGAGCGGATGGCTGGAACGTTCTCCGCGGTGGATTTCGGGTCGACAGCAAGGTTTCAACGAAGGACCGATTGACGCTTCAAGGCGACATTTATAGAGGGAGGGAGGATCAGACGGCAAAGTTTCTTGCGTCGATCGATTCCAGTGTGCAGTCGATCGACATGGGCATGGATCTTTCCGGGGGATTCCTCCAGGTTAGCTGGAGCCATGAATTTTCGGAACGGTCCGAATCCACGCTATCGATCGGTTATGAGCGATATACGCGCGCCAATATCGTTAACGAAGGGGAGCGAGTATTCAATATGGACTTCCAGGATCAGCACAGTTGGAAACAGCGGCAAAGCATCGTGTGGGGCGTGAGCGCGTACGATTCGGCGATAACAACCAATGGCGGCTTGGCCGTGTCCTTCAATCCCGCCAGCATCACGCTGCCGTTGTTCGGAGCTTTTGCTCAAGATGAGATCGCGCTTCTTCGCGACCGGCTCTATCTGACGGCCGGCGCGAGAGTGGAGCACGACTACTACAACGGCTTCGGCTGGATGCCCACGGTGCGCACCGCATGGAAACCCACGCGGAACGATACCCTGTGGGCCGCGGTCTCGCGGGCAATCAACAGCCCCAACTTCAATGAAACCGCGATGCGCCTGAATTTCACAGGATTTATCGGTCCGAATGGAACGCTCTTCGTGCCCGCGCTGATCGATCGTCCCGATGTAGCGAACGAACTTTCCATCGATTATGAAATTGGTTATCGAACTACGGTGGCCAAGGAGTTTTCGATCGATCTCGCCGCCTATTACGACACTTATTCCGGTTTAGCCACCGAAGAACCTCAGGCGCCCGTATTCGACAGCCAACCAAGTCCTGCGCATGTCCTCTTGCCTCTAACCTACGGCAATCTCATGCATGGCGAGACACACGGAATCGAGGGATTCGCAACCTGGAAGATAGGGGATCGGCTGACGCTCAGCCCCGGGTATACATTCGAGCAAATTCACATGCATCTTGACCCCGGCAGCCAGGACGCCGGTTCGGTCGCCGACTCGGAAGGAAGCAGTCCCGTCAGTTCGGCGCAGCTCCGGGCGCATGTCGCTCTTCCTCGCGGGATTGCGTGGGACACGAACGCGTATTTTGTGGGACGCATCGAGGACCCGCTCGTGCCGTCCTACACCCGACTGGATACGGGGATTACATGGCGGGCGGGAGAGCGGCTTTCGTTCAGCGTTTTTGGCCAGAATTTGTTGAACAAGGAACGTCTCGAATACGTGGACACACTCGGAAGCACGGCATCCACCCTCGTGAAACGGAGCGCTTACGCCAAGGTGAAATGGGAATTTTGAAACGCACTCAGCATTGCGCCGGGTTGACGTTCCATGTGCGAACGGCAGGCTTCTTTGTCGCCGCTTCTCTCGCGGGGATATTGCTTTACAGCATCGCCTCCGCACAATTCGGGCCGAGTGAATACCAAGTGAAGGCGGCGTTCTTATTCAACTTTACGAAATTCGTGGAATGGCCGGAGGGGTCGTTCGAGGATCAGCAAGCGCCTATTGTGCTCGGGATCATTGGGGACGATCCCTTTGATGGCGATCTGGCGCGCATGATTGCCGGGCAAAAGGTCGAGGGGCGCAGCCTGATGATACGCAGGGAACGCTGGGGCGAAGATCTGCGCCGCTGCCAGGTTCTCTTTGTGAGCGCTTCCGAACAGGAGCATAGCTCGCGAATTCTGGGGAGCGTGCAGTCAGCCGGTGTACTGACCGTGAGCGACATGGAAGGCTTCGCCGAAGCGGGAGGGGTAATTGAGTTCGTGACGCATGACAGCCACGTGCACTTCATCGTGAATCTGGACGCCGCGAACCAAAACAGATTGCACGTAAGCGCGAAACTGCTGGCGTTAGCCCGTGTGATTGGGCATAGCCAGGCAGAGAGGTGAGGATGCTCGCTTTTCGGAATCTATCGATTCGGCGCAAGCTCACGTTGATCATCATGGCCACTACGTGCACGGCCATTCTACTGGCGTGCGGGGCCTTTCTTGCCTTCGATATCCACACGCTACGTCAAAGCAGGGTGCGCGACCTGGAGACGCTGGCGGAGGTACTGGGTTCCAATAGCACCGCGGCCCTGACGTTCAATGACCCGGGGGCCGCGCGGGACGTATTGCAATCGCTGGCCGCCAAGCAGCACATCATGGCGGCGAGCCTCTACCGCAGCGATGGAGCAATCTTCGCTTCCTACATTCGGAATCCGGCGCAGGCGGCCTTTTCGTTTCCGACGCTTGAACCCAGCGGAACGCGTTTTGAGGCGGACCGCCTGGTCGTTTTTCACACGATTCGGCTGGACGGGCATCCCCTGGGCACGGTCTACCTGGCGTCCGATTTAGGCGAGTTTGACGAACTGCTGCGGCTGTACTCCGGCCTGTTCGTCTTGATCGTGCTAAGCCTGTCTGTCGGCGCGTTCTTTCTGGCCGCCAAAATGCAGCGCGCCATTTCGGATCCCATTTTATTGCTCGCTCACACGACCAGCGTGGTGACCACGGCGGGAGATTACTCGGTGCGCGCGGCGTTCAGCGCGGGCGACGAAATCGGGGTCCTGATCGACGGCTTCAACAAGATGCTGGCGGAGATTCAGCGCCGCGACGGCGAACTGCAGGAGGCGCGGGATGAACTCGAATTGCGAGTGGAACAACGAACCGCCGAGTTGCGGGACGAGATTTCCGTGCGCAAGGAGGCGGAAGCGGCGTTGCGGGAAAGCGAACAGCGCACGCGCCTGCTGCTCGATTCCACGGCGGAAGGCATCTACGGTGTGGACCTGAAAGGAAGATGCATATTTTGCAACCGGGCCGCGCTGCGCCTTTTGGGCTATCACGATAATGGCGAACTGCTGGGGCGAGACATCCACGACCTGGCGCACCACACCCAGGCGGACGGTTCGCGCTATCCGGCCTCAGAGTGCCCCACATACAAAACGCTTGAAACCGGTAAAGCCGGGCACAGCGATATGGAAGTCATCTGGCGCGCAGACGGAAGCAGTTTTCCGGCCGAGCATTGGTCGTACCCTATTGAACGCAACGGCCAAATCGTTGGCGCCGTAGTCAGCCTGGTCGACATTACGGCGCGCCGCGCCGCCCAGCAGGCGATCTTAATGGCGAAAGAAGCAGCCGAATCCGCCAACCGCGCCAAGAGCGAATTTCTGGCCAATATGAGCCACGAAATTCGCACCCCCATGAACGGAATCATCGGCATGACTGAGTTGGCGCTCGATACCCCGCTCAATCAGGAGCAAAAAGAATATCTCCAACTGGTGCGATCTTCCGCGGACAGCCTGCTTCGTGTCATCAACGACGTGCTGGACTTTTCCAAGATCGAAGCAGGACGGCTGGATCTGGACCAAACCGATTTCGACCTGCCGGAAGTGGTCAGCCATACGCTGAAGACGCTGGCTGTGCGGGCCCATAAGAAGGGGCTGGAACTTTCTTCGCGGGTCAGCGCAGACGTGGGGCAGATGTTTTCCGGCGATCCCGACCGCGTCCGCCAAATACTCGTGAACCTGGTGGGAAACGCAATCAAATTCACGCAGCAAGGCAGCGTGATTGTGGACGTCGGCCTGGATACTACAAGTGAGCCATGTGATCCCCATCGCCTGCATTTCTTTGTGCGCGATACCGGCATTGGCGTTCCTATCCGGAAGCAGCAGGTGATTTTCGATCCTTTCTCACAGGCGGATGGCTCAACCACCAGGCGTTATGGCGGCACGGGGCTGGGGCTAACGATTACCAAGCGCCTCGTGGAGATGATGGGCGGGAAAGTGTGGCTGGAAAGCCAACCCGGCATGGGAAGCACGTTTCATTTCACGTTAAAGCTGGCTCCGCCGGAGAAGCGCAGGCCGGAGCGGAATTTAAGGCGCGCGGAACTGGAAAGCCTGCATGTTTTGATCGTGGATGACAATGAAACCAACCGCATGATCCTGGACGAGATGCTAAAGAACTGGCGCATGGTGCCTACCTTGGCAGACGGAGGAGAAGCCGCGCTGATGGCCATGCGCTGGGCACGAGATCAAGGAAACAGCTTCCCGCTGGTGCTCCTGGATGGGCACATGCCCGGAATGGATGGATTCGAAGTTGCACGACGGATCAAGGAAGATCCTTCATTGGCGGGGGCCACGATCATGATGTTGACGTCGGACCGGCAAGCGGGCGATGCGGCCCGATGCCGCGAACTGGGGATCTACATCTATCTGGTGAAACCCATAGGGCAGTCCGACCTGCTTGACGGAATCCTGAATGCTTTAGGCGCGCAGCTCTCGGAACCCACCTCGGAAGCCAGCGCGAGCCTGGCGAAGGCGGCGCGCCCGCTGCGCCTTTTGCTGGTGGAAGACAACGTCGTCAATTGCGAGCTGGCGCTGCGGCTCTTGCATAAGCGCGGCCATGCGGTCACGGTGGCCACCAACGGGCGCGAAGCGCTGGAATTGCTGGAAGCACGAGGATTCGCGGATTTTGACGCCATCCTGATGGATGTGCAGATGCCGGAGATGGACGGCATGGAGGCTACGGCAACGATCCGGGCGCAGGAGAAAACGCTGGGATCGCACATACCGATTATCGGAGTCACCGCCCACGCGATGAAAGGCGATCGGGAGCGCTGTCTGGAGGGAGGCATGGACGGATATGTGAGCAAACCGATTCGGCCAGACGCTCTTTTCTCCGAATTGGAGCGACTGGTGCCGATTTTTGCTCCTCAAAGAACGAAAACGGCCAACTCCACTGCGGGCGCCGACACAACTACCGCGCTGGTTTTGGACCGCAACGCTCTGCTCGATCGTGTGGAAGGCGATATGGAACTGCTGAGCGACATTATCGAGCTTTTCAAGGACGATTCGGTTCGGCAGATTGCGGCCATTCGAGAGGCCATCGGCAAGAAAGAAGCGGAGACCACCAAGCGAGCGGCGCACACGCTGAAGGGTACTTGCGGAAACCTGGGCGCTCCGGAGGCGGCGGCCACTGCTCTGGAACTGGAGAAACTGGCGGCCGCCCAAGATTTTGCCAGCGCGGAAAGCAAGCTGCGTTCACTGGAAGCGCAGATCGAGCGCTTAGGCAAGCTGCTCGATGAGCTCAGGCTGGAGTGTGTGCGATGAAAATCCTGATCGCAGACGACGACCCCGTTTCCTGCCGCCTGCTGGAAAAGCTGCTGAGCAAGTGGGGTTACGAGGCGATCACGGCGCATAGCGGGACGGAAGCATGGCAAGTGCTGGAGGCAGAGCATGCGCCCCGGCTGGTTTTGCTCGATTGGATGATGCCCGGAATGGACGGGCTGGAAGTTTGCCGCCGCGTGCGCGCGCGAACGTCTCAGCCTTATGTTTACATCATGCTCCTCACGGCAAACGATAAGGTGGGCAATCTGGTCGAAGGACTGGAATCGGGTGCGGACGACTACCTGACGAAGCCTTTTCATCCGCAAGAACTGAGAGCGCGGCTGCGCGTAGGCCTGCGCCTGCTCGAACTGGAGAGCAGTTTAGTGGAGGCGCGGGACATTTTGCAGTTCAAAGCCAGCCATGACGCGCTTACATCTGTTTGGAATCGAGGCGCAATCATCGAACTGCTCGAACGCGAACTGAGCCGCGCGCTACGAGAGGGCGGCTCGGTGGGCATCTTGCTGGCTGATGTGGATCATTTCAAGCACATCAACGACACCTGGGGGCATCTGGTTGGGGACGAGGTGCTTCGCGCGGTGACGGGCCGGCTGAAAGCCGAGGTTCGCTCTTACGACTCGGTGGGGCGTTATGGAGGAGAGGAGTTCCTGATCTTACTGCCCGGATGCGACCGGGCAAAGCTGGAGGCGAAGGCCGAACAGCTGAGGAGAACGGCCGAGCGAAGTCCCATCGAGACCTCGGCCGGACCTGTGCCTGTCACCATCAGTATCGGAGGCGTCGCCAGCGCCGAATGCCCGCAGCGCGAGTACAAAAAACTTCTCCATGCCACAGATGCAGCTCTCTATCGAGCGAAACTCGCCGGACGAAATCGGGCCGAGTTGGCGACAGCGTCCGACCTGGAGACTCCCGCAACGTCCGCCGGCGCGGCGCCAACGCTCGACGAGCCCTTGGAATCGACTTCCCGTCAGTAGCAAACTTCCACAAAGGAGAAACGTCGGCGCGCTTCCCTCCGGCATTCCCTTCGAGCTATTTGCCCGGAGAAGTGAGCGGCCGCAGCGTGTCGCCCAGCAGGTCGGCCTGCGCGCTATTTCTAACCAGATGAGGATAGCGTTCGCCGCCGTGATATTGCAGGTTATAGGTGAGCACAAAACCGCCATTGTCGGCCGTTAGGACAATGGACTTGTTGTTGCCCTTTGCTTCGGCAATGGCTTCGTGGAGCGCGCCGGCCGTAAAACCGCGGCCGTTTACGGAGGTCAGGCGCATGCCTGGAGCAAGTCCCGCTTCGGCGGCCGGCATGCCGGGTATGACTTCCGTTAATCGGCCGCTGTCATCTTTTCCTGTACCAATCACCATTCCCAGAGAAAAGCTGAGGTCGAGCAGTTCGTCGACGGCGTCGCGAGCGCGGATGACGTCGTTCTCCTGATCGTTGTAAACCAATTGCCAGCCCCCCCGTTCAATCCCGCCGAGAGGGGGATGAGGATTGATTTGATAGACGCGGGCGTTGAAAAAGGCACGCCAGTCATAGGGTACGGTCGCATTCAGGGCCGCGATGACGTCATCAAGGGTGTAGGGCGACAGCTTGGGACTGGAGTCGGGAGGGCCGTAAAAACGCCGGCAGAAGTCGTCCAGCGATTTCTGCCCATGCGATTCCTGGCGGATCAAAACGTCCGCATCCAGCCAAAGGAGCCAGCCCTCGTCGTAGAAATCGACGCTGCGCCTCCAGGACTCCCAGTTGCGGCTGGCGTCGTAAAGCAACTGGGCCGCGACCGCGGTGTCATCCAGCGTTCGCCAGGAGCGTCCGGGCCAATTGTCGAGATAAGCGGCGACCCGGGCGACCCCCTCGCGATAATTGTCCGGCGTTCGCAATCCGGAGCGAGCCGACAAGAATTCGCCGATGTATTGCGTGAGGCCTTCGTAAATCCACAAGAGATCGCCCTTCATGGGCTGCTCGTAGTCCGTAGTTACGAGGCCAGCCGGCCGGCGGTATTTGCCGTTCCAGGAGTGTGTGAACTCGTGCGAAAGAAGCGAGTTCGAGTTCTCCTGCAAATCACTGTTGATAAATGTGCGCTCGGCAACGCGCTCATCGCTCGACTGGTGATGCTCGAGGCCGTTGGGATAGAAATAGTTCGTCAGCGAGACGAGGAAATCGTAGTGATCGTAATGACGCGCGCCGAAAAGCGCTCCCGCCTCCCGAACCAACCGGCCGTACTCCACAATCTGTTCATCGGAGATAGCCAGGGCGGCAGCGCTGTCCGCAACGAGATTCAAATGGTGCGGGGGCTGAACGTCCGGAGCAAGAAGTATGGAACGGAAATTCTGTCCCGTGAGAACCGGCGAGTCGATCAGAGTCGGCAGGGGAACGGGCGCGAACAGGATATCCCCCGCGTTTTGCTGCTGTACAGGCAAGGCCGTGGCGAATTTCCAGCCCTGAGGAAGGCGGACACTCGCCTGGTAGGTGAGGGAATCCGCGGGAACTCCCGCAGGATAAAGCGTGACCAGATTCCATTCCAGCACAGCTAAGACTTGATCGGCGGAGGGCCCAGCGGAAAAGCCCTCGCCGCTGGCCGGAGAGAGCCAATCGTAGTCGGCTTCGAGCATGTTCACGCCATTGGGGACCTCAACATGAAACGTGAACAGATCCAGGTCATCGCGCCGCCATGGAATCGTCTTGCCGTTGGCGGTTAGCCTCAAACCAACCAAATCGGTGATTGGGCCGTCCGGGGCGTGCTCGCCGGGTATCCACTTGGGATAGAGCAGGGCCATCGGTCCGGGTTTTACAGGAACAACCAAGTGCGCATGGAAAATGCGCCGGGGCGCATCGCGCAAGTCGGCGGAGAGGCGAATCGTGCCAGCGTTCTGTGCGAACAGGGCGGGTAAAAAGGCAAGCGTCACGAGCGCAAGGACGAAACCTTTACGCACAAGTGTAAACATGGTGGCTCCTCGCCAAATGGTCTTCGCGCACAGGCGATAGGGTCCTGGAAAAAGGCTATTATCACACTTCTCCCAGGCCTTGCGCGTGCAAAGCGGGCAGCCTATTACTGCAGGTGAATTGAATTCGAAGATCGCGGAATGGCAAACGTTACTTAGAAGACGTTATTTAGGATCGGGCGCCGGATCGTTGTTCTGACTGACGGCAACTTGCTGGCCATTTTCGAGCGAATCCGGCGGATTGATTACAACGGAGTCGCGCTGATCGATGCCCTGGAGAACCTCGACGCTATTGCCGAAGTCGCGTCCTATGCTGAGCTTCTTGAGAGTAAGCCGGTTGTCCGAGCCGACGACGGCGGCCATGGTCCCTTCGGGCCGGAAGAGCAGCGCGTTGATCGGCAGTGAGAGACGGCTTCCGGACATCTTTACGTCGAAGTGAACTTCCGCATACTCGCCTTGAAGAAGCGTTCCAGAGGGATTGGGGACGTCCACTTCGGTGAGCAGCGTGCGGCTGTTCGGGTCGACGGCATTGGCGGTACGAGCGACCTGGCCGCAGAATTTGCGATCGGGGAATTCGCTCAACTGGAGGCATCCTTTGAGGCCAACGCGAATGGAGGGGACGTAGCTCTGCGGAACGGAAACGTACACGCGGAGAGGATCGGTTTGCGCCAGGTCAAACATCTCCCGCGCGTTTCCACCGTTTCCGGCGTTGATCAGCGTGCCGATGTCGACATTCCTCTGAGTGATGACTCCTGAAAAGGGAGCATACACATGTTTAAACGCTTCCAATTCCTCGAGGCGCTTGACGTTGGCCTCGGCGGAGGTAACCATGGCCAACTTCGCGGCATAGTCCCCCGCATAGTTGTCGACTTCCTGTTTCGATACTGCGTCGCTCTTGAGCAGGCCCTCGTAGCGCTGCGCGGTGACGCCAGCAAGCTTCAGATTGGCCTGCGCCGTGGCCAGATCAGCTCGAGCTTGCGAAAGTTGCGCATCGACTTCCGGGGTATCGATATCGGCCAAGAGGTCGCCTTCTTTGACGTGGCTCCCGATATCCTTGTACCACTTCATCAAATAGCCGTTCGTACGCGCATAGATGGGCGATTCCACATACGATTGGATATTGCCGGGAAGAATGAGCTGCGGGTCAGATTCGACCGGCGTGGCGTGGATGACGGCAACATGCGGCACGCTCAAGCGCTCGGTCTGCTCGGCGAGAACGCCCCGTTCACTTCGTCTTTGCAGGATGTTGTATAAGCCAACGATCAGGAAAACCAGGAAGAGCAGGACAAACCAGCCGAGCAAGCGGCTTTTGCCGCTTGCTGGACGATGGATGTTCGGCTCTTCCGGGCCTTTCGGAGATTCGGTCACCTTAGGGTTCTCCTCGAGATAGGGCGCCTAAACATTAGCAGCTCCGGCGGCGCTCACCGGCGTGCCCGGCTCATGATGGCGATGAATCACTGAAAAGACGCAAGGCACAAAGAACAAAGTGGCGAATGTGGCGACAATCAGGCCGCCGATCACGGCCCGGCCAAGGGGAGCATTTTGCTCACCGCCTTCGCCGAGGCCTAAGGACATCGGCACCATACCGATAATCATCGCCGCCGCCGTCATGAGCACAGGGCGAATCCGGACGTAACCAGCCTCCAGAGCGGCCTGAGCGGAAGTCAGCCCTTCCCGGAGGCGCTCGCGCGCAAAGGAGACCAGCAGAATGCTGTTTGCCGTAGCCACGCCCATGCACATCACCATGCCCGTGAGCGATGGAACGTTGAGAGTGGTATGCGTGACGAGCAGCATCCACAAAATGCCGGCCAGGGCGCCAGGAAGGGCGGTAATGATAATGAAAGGGTCCAGCCAGGACTGAAAGTTGACGACAATCAAGAAATAAACCAGGACGATCGCTCCGGCGACGCCGATTCCCAGTCCCGTAAAGGACGAATTCATCGTGGCCACTTGCCCGGCGCGCACCATTTGCGTCCCGCGGGGCAGCCTGTTCTGGTAGTTCCGCAGGACCTTCTGAATATCGGCGTCGACGCCGCCCAGATCGCGCCCTTCCACGGAAGAATAGATGTCGATCATGGGCTGATTGTTATAGTGCGTGATCAAGGCGGGTTCGATATTCACGTTCAGCTGTGCCAGGTTGCCCAGCAACTGAGGCGATTTCGTGGCTTGAGACGAGATGGGAATGTTATTCACGGCCTGTATGGAATCAACCTTGTACTGCGGAACTTGCACGGCCACGTTGTACTCGAAACCGTTCTGAGGATTCACCCAAAACGACGGATTAATCTGGAAGCTCGAACTCAGCGTAAGCAGCATGCTATTGGCGACGTCGTTTTGGCTGAGGCCGACGTTCAGGGCGCGGGAGCGGTCGACGTTCAGAAAGAGCGTGGGATAGGAAAATAACTGCTGCACGTGAACGTCCACGGCTCCGGGAATATGCTGAATGCGGTTGGTGATTTCCTGGGCAATCTGATAGTTGCGCCGCTGGTCCGGGCCGATGAGTTGGATATCGATGGGTGCGGGAACGCCAAAATTGAGGATCTGGCTGACAATGTCGGCCGGCTGGAAAAAAAACTGCGTGCCGGGAAACTCCTCGGCCAGCCTTACCCGCAATTGGTCCACGTAGCGGTTGGTGGGCATCCCGCGTTCCTTCTTCAGTCCAATCAGAATTTCGGCGTCGGATTCGCCGATGACGCCGGAGTTGCTGTAGGTGGTGTTGATCGTGCTGTTGAACAGACCGATATTGTCGAGCACGTTGGCGAGGTCGGACGGAGGGATCACGCGGCGGATCAGGTTATCAACCTGGTCGGCTTCGCGAGCGGTCTCCTCCACGCGCTGGCCCGCGCGCGCGCGCATATGCAGGCGGATCAAACCAGCGTCCACCGAAGGGAAGAAGTCGCGTCCAAGAACCAGCGCGATGGGAGCGGACACTACGCAGAATAGCAGGAACAAACCCATGAACATCCGGGCATGCTCCAGAGAATATTCGAGCATATCGCGGTAACGTTCGCGCATGCGTTCGAATCCGTTGGCAAAGGAGCGCTGAGCCCGGGAGAGAAGATCGTTGCCGGTGGCGTGCTCTTCGCCATGGTGGCCCTTCAATAGATACATGGCCATGGTGGGGACGAGCGTTCGCGAGAGGAGGTAAGAGGCCAGCATGGCAAACACGACGGCTTCGGCCAGGGGCACGAACAGGAATTTTGCCGCGCCGGCGAGGAAAAACATGGGCACAAAGACGATGCAGATCGACAACGTGGAGACCAAGGCCGGCACGGCGATCTGCTGAGCGCCATCCAGGATGGCGCGGACGGTCTCCTTGCCTTGCGCCAGGTTGCGATTGATGTTTTCGATCTCCACGGTCGCATCGTCGACCAAGATGCCCACGGCCAGGGCCAGTCCTCCGAGGGTCATGATGTTGATGGTTTCGTGGAGAGCGCTGAGGACACAGATGGAGACCAGAATGGATAGCGGGATAGAGATGGCGATGATCAGCGTACTGCGCCAATTCCCGAGGAAGAGCAGAATCATCAATCCGGTAAGACACGCGGCAATGATCCCTTCGCGAATCACGCCCTGAATGGAGGCGCGAACAAAGACGGATTGGTCGAATAAAGGAGTCATCACCAACTGTGGCGGCAGGAGCGCGGCGATCTGCGGGAGCTTGGCGTACACCTGGGAAACAATGTCGAGGGTAGAGGCGGTCCCGGTCTTATATACGGTTACCAAGACTCCGCGCTGGCCATCCATACGCACGATATTGATCTGGGGCGAGAAACCGTCGCTTACCTGGGCAACATCGCGCACGTAAATGGTGGAACCATTGATCACCTTGATCGGAAGGTCGTTCAGCGCGGCGAGGGTGTTGGTCGAGCCATTCAACTCGACGTTGTATTCAGTGGGACCAAACTTTACGCTTCCCGAAGGCAACGCCAGATTCTGATTGCTTACGGCATTGATGACATCCACGGGCGACAGACCCTTCGCCTGCAGAGCGGGAATATCCACATTGACGGAGACTTGCCGTTGCTTGCCACCGTAGGGCCAGGGGATGGAAGTGCCGGGCACGGTAGCCATCTGATTGCGGACGACGTTGGTGGCGTCGTCAAACAACTCTTGCTCGGAAAGACCCTCACCCTTCATGCCGATCTGCACGATCGGGACGGCGGAGGCCGAGTAGGTGATGATCAGAGGCGGAGAGATTCCCACAGGTAAGGCGCGGATCACCGATTGGGCGAGATCGGATACTTCGGTTAGCGCCCTGGGTACATTCGTACCAGGCTGAAAGAAAATTTTGACCACCGACCGGCCGCCCACCGTTTGGGATTCGATATGCTCAATATTGTTCACTGTGGTGGTCAGGAAGCGCTCGAAATTGGAAACGATCCGGTCCTCCATCTGCTGAGGCGATAATCCGGCATAGTTCCAGCCTACGCTGATAACCGGGATATCGATGTCGGGGAAGATATCGACCGGGGTGTGCTGCAGTACAAACGGAGTGATCAGAATAATGACCAGGGCAAATACGATAAACGTATAGGGCCGGTTGAGCGCTACTCTAACGATCCACATGGTTTATGTGATGTTCCGGATTGGCGACTTTGGTACGTCTCTAATTGAGCGCCATCAGCGACAACTTACATGTTAGCTTGCGAATACGCTGTCTAGCAAACCCCACAAGGTGATCCCCGGACTGTTCACATCGCGTAATCGCAGTATGTGTATAATACCGGCCCACCATAGGGTTTAGGGCAAAGAACAAGCCGTGCGCTGGAATCGCTTAGGGTCCTATCTACGATCGCAGGTCTGATGTGGAGGCTTTATGGCTGAATATGCTACTGCCCGTTCCATAGAGACGGAATCGAAGAGCAAAGTAGCCGATCCGCAGATTCGGTTTCGCGACGCGGTGTGGGCTTACACGATCCTACGTCTTTCGTTTGGCGCGAACATCATGCTACACGGGGTGGCCCGGTTGGTCGCCGGACACGCTGCATTCTTGGCCTATTTGACGCACTACTTTGCAACCACTCCCGAGGTTCCCGCTTCCCTGCTGCCCATTTTTGCCAGGGTTTTGCCTTTCGTGGAGACGGGACTCGGGCTATTGCTGGTGCTGGGGTTGTGGACACGCTTTACATTGATCGCCGGGGCACTGGTTATGACGGGGTTGGTCATTGGGACAAATTTGGCGCAAGATTGGACGGTTGCCGGGCTGCAATTGATTTACGCTTTCATTTATTACTATTTGCTGGTCCATCGAGACAAGAACCTTGTGTCGCTGGACCGGGTTTTCAGCGCATGAGTGGCGTGTTTGCGAACTACTCGCGCCGGACGAGCAGCGCAAAATAGATCAAGATCAAGAGGACGAGACACAAAGTGAAATACGTCTATTTCTTTGGCGCAGGCAAAGCCGAAGGCAACGGCGAAATGAAGGAGACCTTGGGCGGTAAGGGTGCGGGGCTCGCCGAGATGACGCGCATCGGCCTTCCCGTGCCGGCCGGCTTTACCATCAGCACGGAATGCTGCGATTACTATCTGAAGCACAAACATAAGCATCCCCCGCAATTGCGTTCCGAGGTGGAAAAGAACGTAGCGAAGCTCGAGCGCTCGGTTGGGAAGAAACTCGGAAGCGGGACTGACCCGCTGCTTGTAAGTGTGCGTTCCGGTTCCGCCCGGTCCATGCCGGGGATGATGGAAACGATCCTTAATTTGGGGCTGAATGATCGGACCGTGGAGGGACTGGCCCGGCGCACCAGCAATCCTCGCTTCGCTTGGGATGCCTACCGGCGTTTCGTACAGATGTACGCAACCGTAGTCAGCGGGTTGCCCAAGGAAGAGCTCGAGAGCCGCCTGCGCGCGATGAAGGAACGGCTGAAGATCAAAGACGACACGCAAGTGTCGGCGGAGGACTGGCAGTCGCTGGTCAGCGCCTACAAGGATTTCTTCAAAGAGAAGAGCGGACGTCCCTTTCCGGAAGATCCGGTGGAGCAACTCTGGGGCGCCATCGGCGCCGTATTCGAGTCGTGGATGGCGGAAAAGGCGGTGACCTATCGCCGCGTGGAACACATCACGGGACTGCTGGGAACCGCCGTCAATGTCGTGCAAATGGTTTTCGGTAATACGGGCGAAAATTCGGGCACCGGAGTTTGCTTCACACGAGATCCCTCGACGGGCGAAAAGACTTTCTATGGCGATTACCTCTCCAACGCCCAAGGCGAAGACGTCGTAGCTGGAATTCGCACGCCGGTTCATCTGGGCGAACTCGAGCGGCGCATGCCGAAGATCTACAAGCAGCTGGAGCGTGTTCGCCAGGTTCTGGAGAAGCACTATCGGGACATGCAGGATATGGAATTTACCGTCGAGGACGGGAAGCTCTATATGCTGCAAACACGCACTGGCAAGCGCACGCCGGCCGCCGCCTTCCGTATCGCCGCGGACATGGTGCAGGAGGGCTTGATCAAGCGCGAACAAGCGATCCAGCGCATTCAGGCGCAGGATATCGAGCGGCTGTTTTATCCTGTAATCGCCTCCACGGTTCCCCGGCAGGAGCTCCTGCAACAAAAAATCTGTTCGGGCATCAACGCGGTGCCCGGCGCGGCTGTCGGCCGAGCTGTCTTCCTGGCGCACGAAGCCGAGGAGTGGGCCAAAAAGGGCGAACGAGTCGTGCTGGTGCGGAGGGAGACGAGTCCCGAAGACGTGGGCGGCATGGCAGTTGCTCAAGGCGTGCTCACAGCCACCGGGGGCAAGACCAGCCATGCGGCGGTTGTCGCGCGCGGCTGGGGCAAATGCTGCATTGTGGGCTGCGAAAAATTGTTCATCGACTACGCCGCAAAGCAGATGTCCTCGAACGGCCGGGTGGTCCGCCAGGGCGATTGGATCACGCTGGACGGCAATGACGGTACGGTGTACGCCGGCCAAGTCCAGCTCGCCACGCCGGAAATGCCGAAGCACTACTACACCATCCTCAAGTGGGCCGATGAGATTCGCGGCATGGGAGTTCGGGCCAACGCGGACACGGCCCAGGATGCACACAAAGCTCGGGAGATGGGCGCGGAGGGAATTGGACTCTGCCGCACCGAGCACATGTTCTTCAAGGATTTCGAGCATCCAGAACGCAGCGCCGACCGGCAACTCGCGATTCAGGAAATGATCATTGCCGACGGCCACGAGGCTCGGCAAAGAGCGCTCGATCGGCTTCGGCCATTTCAGCGTGGCGACTTCATGGGGATCTTCCGGGCCATGGACGGCCATCCGGTGACGATCCGGCTGATCGATCCTCCGCTCCATGAATTCGTGCCTCACGACGCGGAGAAACAGAAGGAGTTGGCGCAAAAGATTGGCTTGTCGCCTGAGGTGGTGGCTCGCCGGGTGGAACAACTCAGCGAGTCAAATCCCATGCTGGGACATCGCGGTTGCCGCTTGTTGATTACCTATCCCGAAATTCTGGACATGCAAGTGGGCGCCATCATCGAAGCGGCCCTGGAATGCAGGAAGGGGGGAGTAAAAGTTTTTCCCGAGATCATGCACGCGCTCACGCTGGATAAGAAGGAGCTCAAGATACTGGTGGATGAGACGCGGCGCATCGCGGATAACCTGATCAAAAAGGCCGGCATTAAACTCGACTATATCGTGGGGACCATGATCGAATTACCCCGGGCGGCACTGCTTGCGGATCAACTGGCCGAGCAGGCTGAGTTTTTCAGCTTCGGCACAAACGACCTGACTCAAACTGTGATGGGCCTTTCGCGCGACGACGCCGGGCGCTTCCTCCCTCAATACATGGATGAAGAGAATGCGGCGATTTTCTCGAGCGACCCTTTCCAAACCCTGGATGTGACGGGCGTGGGCCTATTGGTGGATTGGGCCATCAAGAGAGGCCGGGCTACGCGTCCCAACCTCAAGGTGGGCATTTGCGGCGAACACGGCGGCGATACGGAAAGCGTAAAATTCTGCTATCGCGTGGGCATGAACTACGTGAGCGCTTCACCGTTTCGCGTACCTATCGCCCGGCTCGCGGCAGCGCAAGCCACGATCGAGGAGAAGAGCAAAAAGAACGGCAAACGGACAAGGCGCTAGTCCTTCCGGGCTCCCAAGGACGAAGTGGAATTCCCGGGGGAGGCACGTCCCGCCCAGGCAAAGACAGATTGGGCTAATTCGCGCAGAACCTCCGCGTCGGTCTTGCCTGAACTCTTCAACACATGAAACGAGTGGTCGGCGGTTTCGATTTCCCGCAACGTTGCCCGGCTCCGCAGACTCGCGCAAATCGGGCGCAATAGGTTGAGCTCGGCGAATTGATCCCTTGTGCCCTGAAGGAAGAGCATGGGCAGGGCGACCTGGGCCAGATGCTCGGCACGCTTCGTGCCTGGCCGGCCGGGCGGATGCAGCGGAAACCCGAAGAACACCAAGCCTTTCACCTTCGTGAATTCCGGCGGATTGGCGGCCGCCGCCTGGGACGTCATGCGTCCTCCTATCGATTTGCCTCCGGCGAGCACCGGCAGTTCGGGTGACACTTCGCTGGCCGTAAGCACTGCGGCCCGAACCACAGAGGTCAATATTTCGGGCGAATCCGGCACGCGGCGCCGCTGTTCGATATAGGGGAACTGATACCGCAGCGTCGCTATCCCAACGGCTGCCAATTCCAGGGAAAGCCTTGCGAGAAAAGGATGCTGCATTCCGGCTCCGGCTCCGTGCGCCAACACGAGAATCCAGTTTGCTTGCTCGGGACGCAACCAGAGTGCCGACACCTCAGGCAGATTCGGCGCGGCAATTTTTAGGTGGCGCCGATGGGGAGTAGAACTCACAGGCGATTTCCTCAAGCGTTTCGATTTCCACAGCAAATTTCGTTCTGATTCAGTGCAGATGATTGCACATTGTTACCGTCTCATGGTACTAACTCCAATCTTCTCAGAAGCGATGCGGTGCGCCTTCGCGTGCTGGTAGATTCGAGCCCAGCCCTCGGTTCCCGTGCATCTGGAAGAGTTGATAATCGTTTTTAGTTTTGGACAGCGTCCGGGAGGTGAATTCGACAGGCCAAGTTTGGTCTGAACGGTACCGCCCGCTCGTAACTCCGACTCCTCTGCCCGTTTCAGAACTTGGTGCGTAGGAAGCCTATGGGCAACCTGGCATGACGCTTCTCGATCTTTTGCGGGCCCACTGGAACATCTGGGGACTGGACGCCCCGAAATTCGCCTGGCTGGCCGCAATCGGACTCCTCGCGGTGCCCTTAGGCGTGCTTCTATCCCTCTTTCGTGAGGTACGCAGAGAGTCCGGGATTCTGCTCGATGCCGCCGATCGGATTGACAAGCTTCGTTCACGAACGTTTCCTGGAGCCAGGAGCACCCCGAATGACCGTTCGACAAACGGACTCGCGGCCGGCGCCTTTGCGTCGCTCTCCAATATTTTGGCCGGCTTCCCCGCCCTCTCGCATGCCTGGAATGGCTATGCTTCGACGGTAGTCGTTCGTCCGGCGAAAACGGGCGAGGAGGAGTTTTGGGCCTCCCAAAGCGCGGAAGGCAGCTTCACGGAGTCTGCGCTTTGGGGAGCGCATCTCAATCGCGCCTTTTACAATTCCCTTCCCGGCGTAGTCACCAGCGTTGGGCTGCTTTTCACGTTTCTGGCCATCTTGGTGGCTCTGCTGGACGTGCGCATCAATACGCAGACCAATCAGATCGAGGGTTTGCCGCTCCTGATCGAAGGACTATCCGGGAAGTTCGTGTCGTCCATTGCGGCGCTGCTCGCCGCGACCATTTTTCTGCTGGCGGAAAAGCGGCTGGCTCATCAGCTTTCCAGGGCACGGCTGCGGTTGGTCTCGAGCATCGATGAACTGATGCCGCGGCTATCTTCCGTACGCGTCCTGGCTGACCTGCAGCGCGATATTGCCGCGATGGCGGATTGGGCCACGACCGCCGGAAAATCGAGCTCCGAGCAGATCGAACTGAGCAAGATCCAGGTCAAAGCCTCCACAGCGGTCCTGCGGCAGTTCATGGTGCAGATGAATGAGACCGCGGGATCGTCGATCACCCACATGGCGGTGACGCTTACGGGCGTTGTCCGCGATCTCTCGGAGAAGGTGAACGATCTAGGAACGCAGATGGCGGCCACGCTGCAGGAGAGTGTGGAGCAGACCAACAGCGCCACGTCCACGGTCGTCGATAAGGTGGAAAAGTGGTCTTCGCGGAGCGCCCGGCAACTAGAGGAGGTTATCGAGCAACTCCACAGCCGTGCCAATGACGTGAAGGACATGGAGTATCAATTCGCCACTTTGAACGCCGCGCTGAGCGAAATCACAGCGGATGTGAATGTGATGTCCGCGCGTTTGCAGGAGCTTACCGATTCGCTGGAAAGGCTAGGAGGCGCCCCGGATGCAAGGCGAGCATGAACACACGGGATTATCGAGCTCCCTGAGCGATTTGATGACCTCGCTGGCGGTGATCTTTATTCTCCTGCTGGTGGCCATGCTCAACAATGCTTTGCAGCAGACCAAGGGAACGAAAAGCCAAGTGCTATCGCGGTTTCAGCAAACCCTGAAGGATTTTCAAATGCGGGGCGTTGAAGTACAGGCGGATCCCAAGGACCCGCTGGGCTTGCTGGTGCTTGTCCCCGAGGGATTGCTTAAGTTCGAACAAGGGAAAGCAGATATTCCAAAGGCGGGCAAGCAATTTGTGGCTGAGTTCATTCCAAAATTTGTTGCCACCGCCTGTTCCCCTCAGATCAAACCGGGAATCGGGTCCATCGTGGTGGAAGGCCACACCAGTTCCGAAGGGGATGAAAAAGCCAATCTGAGATTGAGCCAGGCCCGTTCGATCTCGGTCGTGCAGGAGGGCCTGGATGTGCTCGATAACGGTCCTGAGTCTAACTCTTCGGAAGCCCATAGGTGCTTTCTGGATTTTGTTTCGGCCACGGGAAGGGGAAGCGCCGAGCCGATCGAAGTGGTGGGAAAAGAAGACCGGTCGCTCAGCCGCCGGGTGGTGTTCAAGATCCGAGTGAAATCTCTAGAACAAAGGGCTTTGGAAACCAAGCTGGGGCGTTCGGATCTGTAATCGGCGGAGCCTGCAGACATGTTCTTGCTCCATTTTCGGAAGAGGCCTTCGGCGAAGCGCGCGACGGCCTGCATTGCGAGGCGAGGCTGTGCTACATTTATGCAGCAATTCTGCATATTGATTCGCGGGGTCATCTGACAAAGCCATGATTATTTTTCGCAAGGAACGTTTGGAAACCGAATGGGCAGCTCTTCGCAACGAGTGGCGGCAAGAGATGGAGCGATCGCTGAAAAGCGTCGCGGACGAATCCATCGCGCGCATAAAGCGAGAATCCGCCGCCATGGAAAAAGAGGCGGCGGCTCGCGTGGCGGGGCTGGGTCAAGTCCTTACGGAAGCAACGGCGCAAACGGAGACAAAACTGAGTGCCCTGCGCGGGGCGCTGGATCAGCAGGACGAGAAATCCCGGAGAACCCTCATACAGCTGGAGGCGGCGGAGTTGCGGATCAAGGAGAATACCGCGCAGCTCGCTCAGGCCACCGGTGAAGTCGACCTGAAGCTCGATGGATTGCGCCAGTACCTCGATGAGCAGAATGAGCGGCTGCACGACTCCCTATGGAAATTGCAGGCTGCCGAAGAACGATTGGGCGAGCAGCTTTCCAAACTCGACGTGCTGACGCTCGCGGCGGGGCAAAGCATTGAATCCCGCGCTGCCGCGGCAATCGAGACCGCCAGCCAGGAGATGATGCATCGCGCCGAGGATGCCATGTCTACTTGGACCGAGCAGCTGCGCATGGTGCAGCAAGCGGCGGGGATGGAGATCGAAAAGTTTTCGGCTCAGCTGAAGTCCGAACTCAACAGCCGTCTCGACGGCACGAACGAGACGCTCAGAAGCATCGAGGCGGCCACGATAGCGGCGCAAGAGTCTCTGCGCAACTCGCAGGATAGTCTCGCGCGGGTTTCCGAACAGGCCATGGAAGCGGCGGCCGGCCGAATGCAACATCTCATGCAGGAACTCGCCGGCAATTCGGAGCGGCAGATGGAAGAGTCCGGCCGCGCGGCGACGGCGAAATGGCTTGCGGAACTCGAAGACAAAGCGACGGACGCGACGTACACGGCGTTCGGATCGCTTTTCAAAGTGTCGGAGTGGTGCGAGAAAAAGGCGCAAATACGCATGCAAGCGGTACTGGAAAAAGGGCTGCACGCGGCTTCCGACAACGTCCGAGAAAAAGCCGAGGCCGCGCTTCACGAGTTTTCCGCCAAAGCGGAGGCCGCTTCGGGGCAGATCACAGCGTTTATCGACGGCCAGCGCGAACAGATCCGCGCCGCATGCGAAGCGGACGGCGAACAACTCGCTTCGCGACTGCGAGCTGCTTTTGCGGACGATGCGCAGGGCACGATAAACAAGGCCAGCCAGGATTTGCTGGCGCAGGCGAATTCCGTCATCGACGCCATTCGGACCGAAGCGCAAAGCCAGGAAAACAGACTGCGGGAGACTATCGCGCTGCTGGCCGATCAAAGTATCGAAGCCCACGAACTGCGTCTCGAACAGCTTTCGCGTTCGTCGCTGCAAGAAACGATCGGCAAGTTCAGCCAGGAATCTACCGAGCACCTGGAAACGCTGGTACGTTCGGCGGAGCAGCGTCTACGCCACACTTGCAATGAGGTGTTTGCGGACGTAGGCGAATCCCTCAGACAAAGAATGCTGGAGCTCACCTTTCCGCGGCCGGCGGCGAAAGCGGCCACCGATTCCGTCTGAGAACGGATTCGAGCGGGGATTTCAAGGTGAAGTTTCGCCTGCCAGCTTCATTCGGCGAAACGTCAAATTGATGCGCGTGCCGCAAGGAGTCTTCGACTTCGGCACACAATGCTGGTATTTCTGCTGGAATCCGGGCGGCATCACCAGGAGACTTCCGGAGGTTAGCAGGTAACTTCGCGCCTCTTTGCTTCGGATCGCCCGTACCCGGAAAATGCGCGAGGCGCCAAGACTAAGGGACGCGATGGGATGCGCGTGATCCATCTCCGGCTCGTCGTCGGAATGCCATGAAACGCTGTCTTGTTCGTTCAAGTATCGATTCAGCAGCGCGCTATTGTAAGCGCCGCCGTACTGCGCTCGAATTCTTTCCCCGACTGTTTCGATTTCCCAAGTCCACACGGCCGGGGCCAGCGTACGCCCTGAAAACCTGTATGGATACGGCCCCATCCATACTTCTTCTCGGGGAACGGGCCTTCCTCTGAATTGACCTCGCGTCCAGGGCAAAGACTCCAGCGCTGCGACCAAAGCTTGGGCCTCGGCAGACGTAATGAATGATTCGATGTAAATGGGGTCCATGATCGGGCGCTCAACCACCATTTTCCCACAAGTGACAGGCCAGAATCTGAAGGACCGTGCAGCCGCGTAACTGCACTGCGAAGAACGCGTAGAACGTGCTGAGGGACCAGCGAAACTTGACGTTGAAGCGCAGCTAGCGTATTTTAATGCACATTATAACGGGTGGTCTGAATCCCAACTCGTTCCCAAATCCGCTAAACGGAGCAGACATTCCATGAGAGTTAAGCTCGGTACCCTGGTCATCGTACTATTTGCTTTGGGCTCCGCGGTTCCTGCTTTTGCGCACCATGGATTCGCCGTCGAGTTCGACGGGAGCAAGTGCTTGAATCTTACGGGGACGCTTACGAGCATCGATTGGGAGAACCCGCACGCCTATTTCCATATGGACGTGAAGAATGCCCAGGGCAAGGTCGAACCCTGGAGCCTGGAAATGATCACCCCCAACGCCCTGAAGAGGAACGGCACCTCCAGGCAGGATTTCCTCGGGAACATCGGCAAGCCCATCTCGGCCAGGGCCTGCCCGACCAAGGCCGGCGGCACGCAGTATCGAGGTTCGGCGGAGTTCCTCGAACTGCCGGATGGTCAAATACGCATCGTTGGGCAGTTGGTCGAAAAGATCAGCCCCGACCAATTTCACTTCTAGTGGTGGCTGGCTGAGACCTGAACCGTCGCACGTTTTCTTGTGACGGGGGGCATAAGCACGCGAAAGGAGCGAGGTATGAGAGTGAAGTTCGTCGCGCTGCTGTTGGTTACGGGCAGTCTGGGGCTGTGTGTCCCGATGTTTGCGCATCACGGAAACGTGGCGTACGACGAGAGTAAGGAAGTGACTCTAAAGGACGCCACCGTGACGAAGTTCGCCTGGGCCAATCCGCACTCGATCATCACCTTCGACGTCAAGGATGCCAATGGCAAGGTCGTGCATTGGGCCGGCGAACTCGGCAGCCCATCGGCTCTTAGCCTCCTCGGATGGACCAAGTCGTCGGTAAATCCCGGCGACGTGATCACGATTTACATACATCAATCCAAGACGGGCAACCCTGTTGGCCGCATCGCTCACATCGCGCTTCCGGACGGCACGCAGTTGCGGGATAGTTCTGGGGGCGGCGGCAGGGGCGACAACAATGGAGGCGGCCGCGGTCAAGGCGGCGGGTCGAACTACTAGGCCGCAAGAGCTCAACCGCCTTTGCGAACGCGGCCCAACCGCCTTTGCGAACGCGGCCCAACCGCGTTCTTCAGTGATTTTCCCTTAAATGTTTGCCAGAGTTAGATTCCTCGCCTAAGGGCGAGGAATCTTTATTTCTGCGCCGAGTTCGTAGACGTGACCGGATGGGCGGCGGGCCACTCGTCGTACACTTCCGGGACAGAGAAGGTCATGATGCTATTGCCCGCTGCGGTAGCGATGATGACCTCTTTGTGCAGAGGATCGAGAACAATTCCTGTCTCGGTATTGCCGCCGCGGCCCACCGGCGCCGGGATTTTCAAGGGCGGCTCGGTGCTTACTCCATTCAAGGGAATCTTCCAGATTTCGATATTGGAGCCGTGGGGGTAAGAGACCAGGCGTAACTGGGGAGCGTAGACCTCAAACTGATTGCCCATGGCCACAGGCCCCTGAATGACCGCACGCGGAGGCGTATTGCCGCTGGCGTCGCGATCAAAAATCAGAACCCGGCCGCCGGCAATACCGCCGGTGGGCACGAGCAAGAGATTGTGGATGGGATCGGTGCGAACGCAGGTTCCGCTGGCGCCGCTCAGTTTCAGCTGGGTGTCCGGACCGCCCAAAATCCTCTTCGGCGCGACATTCCCCTGAGCGAGGCGGTCGAAAACGAGGATGGTGTTATCGCCATTGGCGATGACGATTTCGTTGTGTTCCGGGTCGACGGTTACCTTACCCACGGCGGCGGTGACGCCCAGGCCCCTGATGTGCGTCTTGTCTCCCTGGATGGAGCGGATCGGAGCTTCCTCTCCGTTGGCGGCTCCGCGGAACGTGAGGATCGCCTGCGCGAGAGCGCTCGTTACCACGATCTCATCGTGAATGGCGTCGAAGCCGAGGTCGTGCATGGTCCGGCCCAGAAGCGACTTCTGCCCTTCGATCGATCTCAGGTATGTCGTGTTTTCTGTCGCCGACCTGGCGAACACCGCAATCTGCGGATGGTTCACTCAATTCGGTACCAGTATCTCCTGGCGTATCGGGTCGTAGGTGACCGCCGCGGTCCTCCCAAAATTCACTCCCCGCTTGCTCTCTTCCGCGCTGCGAATGACGCGCAGCGGCGCCACATCGCCGTCGGCCATCAGCGGATAGACAGTGGCCGAGGAGTTCCCCAGATTCGAAGCCCAAACCTCTTTGTTCTTGAGGTCCAGCGCCACTCCCGTGGGATTGCGCAGCCGCGTGGACGGCCCGTGGATAACGCGCGCCGGGGCTACGTCTCCATTCGCCTTCGCCGCATTGGCAAAGACCAGAATCGATTGGCCGATATCGTTGGCCACGTAGAGATCGCCGTTTTCCGGATTGAACTTCATGGCCGCCGGCCAATCGAGTTGCGTCTTGTCGCCTGTAATCACGCGCAGCGGCCTGACGTCTCCGGAGGCATTCACGGCGAAAACCTTGATCGCTGGGGGGAACCATTTTCCGGTGCCGGCGACGTCAACGTCGCTGTGATGGCCCCAGGTGTTGACGAAAATCAGGCCGTCTTTCTCATCGACGGCGATGCCGTGCGGCGCGTCCAAACCGGTGGCGTCACCGGCGATGGCGCGCAGAGGCTCGTCTTCGCCGGAGGCGTCCTTGCGATACACGACGACCTGCGGGGGATATTCGACGGTGGCGAAGAGTTCCTGCCTCATTTCGTCGCCGGCGAGGTTGTACACGCGATGCGGCGTGTGCAGAGCGGCCTTGGGAGGAACATCGCCGCTGGCGTCGCGCGCGAAGCGCACCATCTTATCGCCCGTGTCGGATTCGACGGAGAAGATGTCTCCGTTGGGATCGACATAGAGACCGTTATTGAACTGGATCAGAGTCTTGTCGCCGCGAACGGTGCGCTTGGGCTGGCTGATATCGTTCGATCCGGCGGGGGTAGGCGAGAGGCGGTCGAAAACCTGGTACTCCCAGAGATTGTTGTCCTGGAGGATGACTTCGTTGGAGTTGACGTCAACGGCCACCGCACTGTAAGTGGGAGCGGTGTCGCGGATGGTGCGCAGCGGCGTGCGCGCGCCGTGAGCGCGGGCCTCGGCGGCATCTTTTTCCTCCTGCTCGCTATTTGGAACCCTGTACGGGCGAGCTTGCTGTCCGGCCCCGCGCTGAGACGGGTCCCGCTGCAATGCGGCAAATAGCGATTGTTCCCCGGGAGCGGAGAAATTCGCGCTGAGACCGGCATCCACGGAGCTATCTGAGGAACAGGCCGTGAGGTCTACCGGAAGATGCTGAACGGAAACCAAGCGAGAGGTGTCTTCAGTGGCGGACGAAGCAGCAGCGCCGGCGGTGAAAGCAGCAGCCGTGGCAAAAAAAGCCGCCGTAATCAGGGCTGCAGCAAGGATCGCGCCGTCAGCCTTGCGGTCTATTTTCTTGTCTGGGCACATGGCGCTCCCTCTCTTCTCTTCCGCGCGGAACCGATTGCCATCGAACTTATATGAGCTTATAGAGAAGATTGTATGGCCACGGTTCCCGGGGGTCAACGGATTCGGTGAGCGAACGTTCGGATGGCGCGCTCCGGACCGCGAGCGGAGGAAAAGGATTGCGGAAGCTGAGCAAAAAATGGGAGAATTTCGCGGTTTGTAGGCGAAGGACCTCGACGGGGGAGCGCGAAGATGCGTAAGTGGGTGGCGTTATCGATTGTGGGCATGGGCTTGCTGCTGGCCTTCTCGTCCGTTGCCTCAGGGCAGGCAAAACAACCGGCGCCCGGATCGAAGGACAGCTTATATAACGGGAACTACTTGAAGCCCGATCCGACTCCCGGGGGGCCCGCGCCAGTGCACGACATCAGCGGTTCCTGGGCGGGGAATCTAACCCCTCAGCGGATGCAAATTCCGCCTCTGACGCCGGAGGGGCAGAAGCGCTTCAGCCTCAATAAGCCCGAAACCGCAGTCGGCACAGGCCACTCCAACGATCCGATGAACACATGCGATCCCATAGGGATTCCACGGAATCTGGAGTTTGAAACGCGGGGGATTGCGTTTGCCACGTTTTCGACGGACAGAATTGCCGTCTTGCACCAGTACCAGCGGATATGGCGTTACGTCTGGATGGACGGAAAGCACGAGCTGCCAAAGAAGATCGACACCAAGGACGGGGTGCCCGCGCGCTGGTACGGTTATTCCGTGGGCCATTGGGACGGTGATTACACACTGGTGATCGATACAACGGGAATCAACGACCAGACCTGGCTCGATAAGGCAGGATATCCGCACAGCGTCAACGCCATGATCGAGGAGCGCTACACGCGCGTGGACCATAACCACATGAACATGGTTGTGACCGTCGACGATCCGACAATCTTCACCAAGCCCTTTACACTTTCGAAGAACGAATACCGCTGGATTCCGGATCAGGAGGCGGAGGAACAGATCTGCGTGCCGTCGGAGATGATCCAGTACATGAAACTCATCAGCGATCCCGCATTCGGAAACAAACCCGAGTAGTATCGAGTTCAACCGCGGCAGGCGGAAATTTCCAATCTCGCGTGCTGGCTGCCCTTCTTCGTGGACGTTTGGGGCTGTTCAGTGAAACATCGAGCCGTGCTAAACTTCCGAAATGTGATTGTATAAAGGTTGTGCAAAGATTCTTAAGGCCCAACCTGCCAAGTTGGCGACCCCTCAGCGGTGGTGAGCGTAGCTCAGCCGGTAGAGCATCGGTCTGTGGAACCGAGGGTCGCGGGT
>Ga0335081_10000459_pt1 | contig 71523 bp, 69 predicted proteins | sample Lox_Sample_35_FD_206713 | JGI IMG/M metagenome (GOLD analysis project Ga0335081, IMG submission 206713) | Soil microbial communities from Loxahatchee National Wildlife Refuge, Florida, United States - Lox_Sample_3.5 | ecosystem: Environmental > Terrestrial > Soil > Wetlands | place: USA...
CCTGCCGCTGTTTCTCCTTCGACCGGCGCCGACCCTCGACGCCAGCGCCGCGGCGACACGCTGGCGCATCGGCACGGCGCTTGCCGTGCGCGACCGCTTCGGCCTGATCGCGCGGCCGCGCTGGCATCTGCAGCTCGAACGCTGTCGCAACGGCCGGCCGGGTGAATGGGTAGTGGAGTACGATCATGTCGCGCATCGTTTCAGTTTGGCTGCCGCGCTGGCCGATTGTTCGCGCGCTTGCGGCGCAGACGAAGACGCAATCGCACAACGCCGTCGTGCCTGACGAACCGTTCGTGCTGGCCGTTGCCGGCCCGGGCGGCCCGCGCATCGCCGCGCTGAACGAAGCTGCCGAGGTTTTGGGCTTGGCGGTCGGCGACTCTTTGACCGACGCGCGGGCGAAGGTCGGATTCCTGCAAGTGCGCGACGCCGATCCCTCCGCCGACGATGCCGCGCTGCGGCGGCTTACCTTGTGGGCGACGCGTTACACGCCGACCGCTTCGCCGTGGAACGAGGCCGACGGCGCCGACGGTTTTTTCCTCGACGTCGAAGGCGCAAGCCATCTGTTCGGCGGCGAGGAGGCCTTGCTCGCCGATCTGGCCGCGCGGCTCGAGAAAAACTTCCATCTTTCGGCGCGGCTTACGGTCGCCGCGACGCCGGGCGCCGCCTGGGCGCTGTCGCGCTTTCACGCTTCTCGCGCCTTCGTGCTGCCCTCCGGCCAGGAAGCCGCGGCGCTCGCGCCGTTGCCGATCGCGGCGCTGCGGCTTGCATCGGAAACGCGCGCCACCTTGCGCCGTCTCGGCTTCAAAACCGTAGGCGCGCTGCTCGACAAGCCGCGTGCGCCGTTCGCGGCGCGGTTTCCCGCTGAACTGTTGCGCCGCATCGACCAGGCGCTCGGCCGCATCGACGAGCCGCTGACGCCCGTCGTCGCGCCGCCGGTCTATCATTCGTTGCGCTATCTGCCCGAGCCAATCTTCACGCACGAAGCGATCATCGCCCACGCCAACCGCCTGATGCGAACGCTGACGCACGTGCTGGAGCGCGACGACGTCGGTGCCCGGGGTTTGCGGCTCTCGCTCTACAATATCGACGGTGCGGGCGAGGCGATCGACATCGCGCTGACATTGCCGACGCGCAGCGTCGAGCATGTGACCCGGCTCGTCGCGCTCAAACTCGAGGCGCTGGCGGCCAGCTATGACGCAGGCTTTGGCTTCGAGGCGATCGGGCTCGCCGTGACTGCGGCCGAGCCGATACCGGCGCGGCAGATGGAATTCACCACCGCCGGTGAGGGCGGCGATCGCACCGAGCGCTGCGCCGCCCTGATCGATGCGCTGCGCCAGCGGCTCGGTCCGGCGAGCGTGCGCCGCTTCGAGGCGGTCGCCAGCCATCTGCCCGAGCGCGCCGAAATTTTGGCGCCGATCGATGGCGCTGCGCCTGCCGCGCCGCCGCCCGACACCGACGAGCAAAATCCGCGTCCGCTGCTGCTCTTGCCCCGCGCCGAGCCGGCCGAGGACGTCATGGCGCTCATCCCCGACGGTCCGCCGCGACGGTTTTCCTGGCGCGGCGTGACCTACGAGATCACCGGCGCCCAAGGGCCCGAACGCATCGGCGCCGAATGGTGGCGGCGCCCCCTCCCTTCCCCTCCCCCGCTTGCGGGGAAGGGTTGGGTGGGGGCCACGCGCGACTATTACCTCGTCGAAGACTCCGTCGGCCGCCGCTTCTGGCTCTACCGCGAAGGCCTCTTCGGCCGCGAGACCGCGGCGGCGCGCTGGTTCGTCCACGGTCTGTTTGCGTGAGTACATTTGAATGAGCGCGTACGCCGAGCTCGCCGTCGCGACGAATTTTTCCTTCCTGCGCGGCGCTTCGAACCCGCAGGAGCTGGTGGCGCGCGCCGATGAACTCGGCCTCGTCGCCATCGGCATTGCCGACCGCAACAGCTTCGCCGGCGTGGTGCGCGCCTACGACGAATGGAAAAAACGAAAAACCTCAAAGCTCGTCGTCGGCGTCCGCCTGGTGACAGTCGACGGGTTCGAGACGCTCGCCTATCCGACCGACCGTGCCGCCTACGGCCGGCTTTGCCGGCTGCTCAGCACCGGCAACCTGAAAGCCAAGAAAGGCGAATGCCATCTCACCTTCGCGGAGATCCTCGGCGTCGCCGAAGGGCAAATCTTTATCGCCCTGCCGCCGCCGGTGCTCTTCACCAACGGTCGTCATCCTGAGGTGCCCGCGCGCCATAAGCGCGTTCACGCGCGTCTTCGACGCGCTATCGCGGGCCTCGAAGGATGCCCCTCAGGCACCCGGGCCGTCGCCCCGACACTCGCATCTCAGGGTGACGGAAAAGAATTCACCGCCCGCCTCGCCGCTCTCGCCCGCGCCGCGCCAGGCCGCACCTATGTCGCTGGCGTGCATTATCATCGCGGCGACGAGCCGCGCCGGCTTGCGCTTCTGGCCGAGCTTGGCGAGCGCACGGGCGCGCCGCTCGTTGCCGTCAACGACGTCGCCTATCACGGACCGGAACGCCGGCCGCTCGCCGACGTGCTGACTTGCGTGCGCGAGAAATGCACGCTTGCCGAAGCCGGCTTTCGCCTCGCGGTGAATGCCGAGCGTCATCTTAAAGACCCCGCCGAGATGGCGCGGTTGTTCCGCGACTTTCCCGAGGCGATCGCCCGCACCATCAAGATTGCCGACGCCTGCCGCTTTTCGCTCGCTGAGCTGACATACGAATATCCCGACGAACCGGTGCCGGAAGGCAAGACCGCACAAGATCATCTCGCCGATCTGACCTGGGCCGGCGCCCGCGAGCGTTACCCGAAGGACCGTTATCCCGACGGCATTCCCGCCGACGTGCAAAAGCGCCTCAACGACGAGCTCGCGCTCATCGCCAAGCTCGACTACGCCCGCTACTTCCTCACCGTCCACGACGTCGTCGCCTTTGCCCGCAACCAGGACAAGGAGATCCTCTGCCAGGGTCGCGGCTCGGCAGCCAACAGCGCGGTGTGCTACTGCCTCGGCATCACCTCGGTGAATCCGGACAACAGCCAGCTCCTGTTCGCGCGCTTCATCTCCGAGAACCGCGGCGAGCCGCCCGACATCGACGTCGATTTCGAGCATGAGCGGCGCGAGGAGGTGATCCAATACATCTATAAGCGTTACGGCCGGCACCGCGCCGCGATCTGCGCGACCGTGGTGCACTACTGCTCGCGCCGCGCCATTCGCGAGGTCGGCAAAGTCTTAAGCCTGACCGAAGACATCACCGCGGCGCTGGCGAAGACCGTGTGGGGCTATGGCGATGGCCTGCCCGACGATCACATCCGCCAGGCCGGGCTTGATCCCGACAATCCGGCGATCCGCCAGGCGGTCGCGCTCGCCGATCAGCTGATCGGCTTTCCGCGGCATCTATCGCAGCACGTCGGCGGCTTCGTGCTGACCCGCGAGCGGCTCGACGAGACCGTGCCGATCGCCAATGCCGCCATGGACGAGCGCACCTTCATCGAATGGGACAAGGACGACATCGACACGCTCGGCCTGATGAAGGTCGACGTGCTGGCGCTCGGCATGCTGAGCTGCCTGCGCCGCGGCCTCGACCTGCTGCGCGCCCATTACGGCCAAGACTTTTACGACCAAGACCTTTCGCTCGCCACGCTGCCGCCGGACGATCGCGCGGTCTACGACATGTTGTCGCGCGCCGATTCGATCGGCGTGTTCCAGGTCGAAAGCCGGGCGCAAATGTCGATGCTGCCGCGACTGAAACCGCAGTGCTTCTACGATCTCGTCATCGAAGTCGCGATCGTGCGGCCGGGGCCGATCCAGGGCGACATGGTGCATCCGTATTTGCGCCGGCGCGACGGCATCGAGCGGGAAGACTACCCCTCGCCGGCGCCGCAGCACGGCCTGCCCGACGAATTGCGCGGCGTGCTCAAGCGTACCCTCGGCGTGCCGTTGTTCCAGGAACAGGCGATGCAAATCGCGATTACGGCGGCGAAGTTCACGCCCGACGAGGCTGACGGGCTGCGCCGCGCCATGGCGACCTTCCGCCACAACGGCACGGTACATTTGTTCCGCGACAAGTTCATCGGCGGCATGACCGCGCGCGGCTACGACCGCGACTTCGCCGAGCATTGCTTCGGCCAGATCGAAGGCTTTGGCGAATACGGCTTCCCGGAAAGCCATGCCGCGAGCTTCGCGCTCCTGGTCTACGCCTCGGCGTGGATCAAATGCCGCTATCCGGACGTGTTCTGCGCCGCCATCCTCAACAGCCAGCCGATGGGATTTTATCAGCCGGCGCAGCTCATTCGCGATGCGCGGGCGCACGGCGTCGAGGTTTTACCCGCCGACGTTAATTTTTCCGATTGGGATTGCACGCTGGAACAGACCCCCTCCGCAAGCGGGGGAGGGATGGGTGGGGGCCACGCCGTGCGCCTCGGCTTTCGCATCGTCAGCGGCCTTGCCGAAGCGGAATTGAAAAAACTCGTCGCCGCGCGCGGCAACGGCTTTGCCTCGATCGAGCGGCTCGCCGCGGTCGCCGGCGTGTCGCGCTTCACCATCGAGCGGCTTGCCGAAGCCGACGCGTTCCGCTCGCTCGGGCTCGACCGCCGCGCCGCCTTGTGGGCGGCGCGGCGCCTCGACGTCATCGGCATTTCGACGGCGCGGCGCGCCGCCCCTACTCTTCCGTCCCCCGAGGGGCACCCCGCCGCGCCAGCGCGGCGGGGACCCCGTTGCGGGGGAGGGTTAGGGAGGGGGCAAGCTCCATTGCCGTTGCTCGCGCCGCATTTGAGCGACGAATTGTTTGCGGAGCCGGCGGTGGCGCTGCCGGCCATGCCGCTCGCCGAGCACGTGGTCGAGGATTACGTCGCGACCGGCCTGTCGCTCAAAGCCCACCCGGTGTGCTTCTTCCGCGACCGTCTCGCCGCGCTTGGCGTCATCTGCAACAGCGGACTGCGCGGCGACGGCCTGCGGCAGGATCAAACGGTCACGGTCGCCGGCCTCGTCCTGGTGCGGCAGCGGCCCGGCACCTCGAAGGGCGTCGTGTTCATGACGCTGGAAGACGAGACCGACATCGCCAACGTCATCGTCTGGCCGAAGGTGTTCGAAAAAAACCGCCGCACCGTGATGACGGCGCGGTTTTTGGCGGTACGCGGCCGCCTGCAGCGCGCAGGCCTTGTCATCCATGTGGTGGCGGACAGTTTCATCAATCTATCCGCCGAGCTGCCGTGGTTGCGCGAAGGCGGCGATCTGTTCTCGCCGAAATTCTCCGGTGGTCCCCTTCCCGACGCCGATCTGCCGATCAAGAGCCGCGACTTTCATTAAAACGAGGAGCGTTACCCATGTGCGGCCGCGCAAAACTTCCCGACGACGTGTCCGAGATCAAGCTCGACTTGAAAATCGACTTCGACGAGATCGACGACTACCAGCCGAGCTTCAATGCGGCGCCGACCGCGAAGTTGCCCGTGGTCGTCGCCAAGGATGGCGCGCGCACCTTGACCCTGATGCGCTGGGGGCTCGTGCCATCATGGGCCACCGGCTTAAAGATCGGCTATCCGACCTTCAACGCCCGCGCCGAAGGCATCGAGAGCCGCGCCGCGTTTCGCGCCGCCTGGCGCGCCGGCCGCCGCTGCCTCGTCGTCGCCGACGGCTATTACGAATGGCGCGACGCCGACAAGCAGCCGTTCGCCATAGCACTCGGCAATCGCGGACCGATGCTGTTCGCGGGCCTCTGGGATGTCTGGCGCGGGCCCGACGGCACGGCGCTGAAATCCTTCGCCATCGTCACCACGGCGGCGAATGCGCTGCTTCGACCGCTGCACGGCCGCATGCCCGTGGTGTTGCCGCAGGACAGTTGGGCCGCTTGGCTCGGCGAGACCGCGGCGGGCGATGGCGCGCTCAAAGCCTTGCTCAAGCCCTATCCGGGCGAGCGCATGACGCTCTGGCCGGTCGACCGCCGGGTCGGCAATGTGCGCAACAACGATCCGGACCTGTTCGCGCCGCGCGCCGAAACGTTCTGATTCCGGCACTTCCACAGCGCCGCACACAGACGCCGCGCCGATATTAGGAGTGGCGCCCCGCTGACGAACAACCTCCTGCTGTGCCACAGGCGATCGCCCGCGCCTGCCATATCCCGGAGAACGCAGCGCTTTTCGCCCTACCCCATACTGCAGCAACCACCGCACACTTCGGCTCGATAAGCGCAATTAATGACCGGCCGCGTGCGGCGTTATATGCCAGTTGCACCCGTGACCGCCGACCTATATCGTCCCACACTGGTCGAATGCGGACTTTCCCCGCGCGATGACCGCGCATTTCGGGACCACGGGAGAGGCCGCGACACCGCGTCGCCGCGGAACTGTTCGGCCTTTGCTGTAGTTCCTCGTTCCGAGATAATGGGGCGAGCGCGTCAAGGGCGCCGCAGGCGACCGGGAGGAAATCGTTGCAGCACAATCTTCTCCGCGAGCTCGTGGGCAAGCGTGACTTTTACGCGGGCGGGCTCATGGTCCTGCTTGGGCTCGGCGTCGCGCTAAAAGGCTCGACCTATCGCGCCGGCACGCTGATGCATATGGGCCCCGGCTTCCTGCCGACGGCGCTTGGCATCATCCTGGTGCTGCTCGGCATCGCCATTGCGGTGGCGGCGCTCGCTCCGTCCGCACCGGACGAACACGGCCACATCGCCGGCGAGAGCCTGCTGCCGGAACATCCGCAATGGTGGGCCTGGTTCTGCATTCTCATGAGCCCGGTCTGCTTCATCGTATTCGGACGCTATTTCGGGTTGGCGCCGGCGACATTTACCTGCGTGCTGATCGCCGCGCTCGGCGACAAAGACGCAACCTGGCGCGGCACCATCATCCTCGCGACTGTCGTCACCGTGTTCGGTGTCGGGTTGTTCTCCTACTTCCTGCAAGTGCCAATGCCGATCTTCACATGGAGGGGCGCCCTGTGATCTCGACCGCACTGACGGGTCTTTGGTACGGCTTCGGCGTCGCCTTCGAGCCACACAATCTGTTGTGGTGCTTCGTCGGCGTGCTGGTCGGCAACATGGTGGGCGTGCTGCCCGGCATGGGGCCGCTTGCCACCATCTCGATCCTGTTGCCGCTGACCTTCGGCATGAAGCCGGTCGGCGCCATCCTGATGCTGGGCGGCGTGATGTACGGCGCACAATATGGCGGCGCCATCTGCTCGATCCTGCTCAATTTGCCGTGCCACCCGCCGCACGCCGTGACGTGCCTCGATGGCTTCCCAATGACCAAACAGGGACGCGGCGGCGTAGCGCTCGGCCTCACTGTATTTGCCTCATTCGTCGGCGCGTCTTGGGGGATCACCGAGATGATCTTCCTGTCGCCGCTATTGGTGAGGGCAGCGCTGCAATTCGGCCCGGCCGAAGTGTGCTCGCTGATGTTGCTCGGCTTGTTGGCGGGCTCGACGCTGGCGCGCGGCTCGCCGATCAAGGGCGTGGCGATGACGGTGCTGGGGCTGTTCCTCGGCTCGGTCGGCACCGACCTCGAGACCGGCTCGGAACGCTACACGTTCGGCCTGACCGAGCTCGATGACGGCATCGAGCTGATCGCGCTCGCGCTCGGCCTGTTCGGCATCGCCGAGTTCATGAACAGCGTCAATCAGGTGGCGCCGATCAACACCAAATACACCAATGTCAGCCTCAAAGACATGCGGCCGTCGAAGGAGGACTTCAAGAAAGCCTTCTTCCCGATGTGGCGCGGCACCATCGTCGGCAGCCTGTGCTCGCTCATTCCCGGCACCGGTCCAACCATCGCCTCGTTCGTCGCCTACGCCACCGAGAAGAAGATCTCGAAACATCCGGAAAAATTCGGCACCGGCCTGATCGAAGGCGTGGTCTGCCCGGAAGCCTCGACCCACTCCTCGGTGCAGGGCGACTTCATCCCGACCATGAGTCTGGGCATTCCCGGCGACGCCGTCATGGCGCTTCTGCTCGGCGCGCTGATGATCCAGGGCATCGTGCCCGGTCCACAGCTGATCACCCAGCATCCCGACATCTTCTGGGGGCTGGTCGCCAGCTTCTGGATCGGCAACATCATGCTGGTGCTGCTCAACGTGCCGCTGATCAGCATCTGGGTGAAGATGCTGGCGATCCCATACAAGTTCCTCTACCCGAGCGCCATGTTCTTCGTCTGCATCGGCGTCTATGCGGCCAACAACGACTTCTTCCAGGTCGGCGAAGTCGTGGTCATCGGCCTGTTCGGCTACATCCTGCTGCGGCTCGGCTACCATCCCGCGCCGATCCTGCTCGGCTTCGTGCTCGGCCCGCGGTTCGAAGAGAACTTCCGCCGCGCCATGCTGATCTCGCGCGGCGATATCCTGGTCTTCATCGAGCGGCCGATCAGCGCCGTGTTCGTGGCGCTGTGCGCGATCCTGATCGGCAGCCAGATCTACTTCCGCCTCAAAGGCGGCAAGACGCCGGATCTGGAGCCCGCCGACGAGAACAAGCCGGTGGAGATTCCTGCGGACCTCGCGCCGCGGCGCGTGCCTGCAACGCCGGCGGAGTAAGACACGATCTGTCATGCTCCGCGAAGGCGGAGCATCCAGCAAGCCCTGTCGGACGGTGAATACTGGATCATCCGCTTTCGCGGATGCTGACGAATTCAGCGCAAGCCCCGCCCGAGCACGCGGCCGAGCCGGTCGGAGAACAGCTTCGCGTCCGCCGGCCGTTCGCCGTCGAGCACGCGGGCCTCATCGAACAGAAGGTGGGCCGCGTCTTCCATGAAGGCGCGCTCGGCATCGCCGAGCTTGGCGAGCGCCACCACGATGTCATGGCGCGGATTGACCTCCAGAACGGGCTTCGACGCCGAGGCGAGCCGGCCGGCGCCGGCGAGAATGCGCTCCAGCGCCCGATCCGGTCCGCCCTCGGCGGCGACCAGGCAAACCGCGCTGTCGGTGAGCCGGTCCGAGGCGCGCACATCGGCGACGACGTCGCCGAGCGTGCTCTTCATGAAGGTAAGGAAATCCCGCACCGCGCCATCGACCTCGGCCGCGGGCAGCGCGCTGGCGTCGGTGCGCGCAATGAGCGCGAGATCGGCCGCGCCCTGGGTCACCGACTTGAACGGCTTGCCGTCGAAGCCGGCGGCGGCGCCCGCCATGATCCAAAAGCTGTCGACCGGATCGGCCAGCAGCAAAACTTCGATGCCGCGGGCACGAAAGCCTTCGAGATGCGGCGAGGCTTCGAGCCGCGCCATGTCGTCGCCGGCGAGATAATAGATCGCCGTCTGATTGGTCTTCAGCGCGCCGACATAGTCCTTGAGGCTGCGCCACTTTCCGCCGGACGCCGTGGTCTTGAAGCGCGCCAGCGCAAGCAGCGTGTCGCGGCGCTCGAAATCCTCGTAGATGCCTTCCTTGAGCACGGCGCCGAAGGTCTCCCAGATCTTCCCGTAAGTTTCCGGCTCCTTGTCGGCGAGGCGCTCGAGCTCGGACATCACGCGATTGGCCGCGCCCTTGCGGATCGCGGCGAGCAGCGGACTTTCCTGGATCTTCTCGCGCGAGACGTTGAGCGGCAGGTCGGCGCTATCGACGAGACCGCGCACGAAGCGCAGATAGCGCGGCAGGATGTCGGCGTCGTCGGTGATAAAGACGCGCTTGACGTAGAGCTTGATGCGGCCCTTGCGGTCGGGATCGAACAAGTCGAACGGCCGCGCGCCGGGAACGAACAAAAGTGTCGTGTAATCCTGCCGGCCCTCGGCGCGGTAATGAATGGTGACGGCCGGCTCGTCGAACTGGCCGGCGACGCTGCGATAGAAATCGGTGTAGTCGGCGGCGCTGATCTCGGCCTTCGGCTTCGCCCATAGCGCGGCGCCGTCGGTGATCTCGGCGGGCTCGGCGCCGGATTTTTCGACGATCGCGATCGGCACCGGCACGTGGCCGGACTGTGCCTTGACCAGGCGCTCGACGGTGAAGCGCTCGGTATAGGATTTGGCGTCGTCGGTCAGATGCAGCACCACGCGGGCGCCGCGCGCCGGCGCCTCGGCAAGCGGCACGGATGTGATCGCAAACGTGCCCTTGCCGTCCGACGACCACCGCCAGGCCTCGTCGCCGCCGGCACGGCGCGAAATCGCCTCGACCCGCTCGGCCACCATGAAAGCCGAATAGAAGCCGACGCCGAAGCGGCCGATCAGCGCGGTCTCCTCGGTTGCCTTTTCCTGGGTCTGCTTTTGCTCGATGCTGTCCAGGAACGCCTTGGTGCCCGACCGCGCGATGGTGCCGAGCGCTTCGGCCATTTCGTCGCGACTCATGCCGATGCCGTTGTCCTCGACGGTGAGGCGCTTTGCCTCGGCGTCGAGCACCAGCGTGATGCGCGGCTTGACGTCGTCGCCGAGCAGCTTTGGCTCGGCAATCGCCTCGTAGCGCAGCCGCTCGCAGGCATCGGCGGCATTGGCGATCAGCTCGCGCAGGAAGACCGACTTGTCGGCATAGACCGAGTGCACCATCAGGTGCAGCAGCTTGGCGACGTCGGCCTGGAACGGCAGCGCTTCGACGGCCGCACTGTCGGCTTCTTTCTGGTCGGCGGTCATGGCAATCCCCGGGCCGTGTTTGTCGCTCGCTGAAATGGCGAGAATCGCGCAGCGATTCAAGGCCGCCCCTCCCCCGCCGCAGACCGCTTCGCGGCCGCGGCAGGGATTCCGAAATGCCGATCCGACAAACCTAGCGGACGAAGCGATAGTGGAATCGCTCGCTGCCGTCGGCCTCGATCCGGCCCGTGGTCGGATGCGGGAAATGGATCGGCAGCACGAAACGGCCGGTGCCGGCACTTTCGCTCAGGAATTTGCGCCGCGACTGCGCCGCCTGCTTCGGATCCCAGTCGAATACCGTGGACCAGTCCGGTTCGCGGCATTGCAGCGCGTGGTGCATCAGGTCGCCGACCACGACGGCGTGCGCCCCGCGCGAGCGGATATGGACGCAGCAATGGCACGGCGAATGGCCCGGCGTCGGCTGCAGGGAGAAGGTGTCGTCGAGTGCAAAATCATCGTCGACCAGGAGCGCCTGGCCGGCTTCGACGATCGGCGCGCAGTTGTAGAGAAATACATTGCCGCCGCCACCCGGCCGGTTGCCGCCGCGCTTGGCCTCCTCTTCCCACGCCGCGTATTCGCGCTTGTGGAAGATGTATTTGGCGTTCGGGAAGGTCGGCACCCAGCGGCCGTCGCGCAGCATCGTGTTCCAGCCGGTGTGGTCGATGTGCAGGTGGGTGCAGAACACGTAGTCGATGTCGGCGAAGCGCAAGCCCGCGGCGGCAAAGCCGTCGAGCCAGGGCTTCTTCGAAAAATCCATGGGCGGCGGATAGCCCTTGTCCTCGCCGGTGCAGGTGTCGATCAGGATCGTGTGCTTGGGCGTGCGCACCACGTAGGTCTGATAGGTGATGACCATCTTGCCCGACACCGGGTCGAACACTTCCCTGTCGAGGGCGGCGAGGTGGCGCTTGCCGACCTCCGGGTCGTAAGCCGGAAACATCTCCTCGGGCTTCCGCCACGGTCCGTCGCGCTCGATGATGCTGGTGATGGTGACGTCGCCGATATTGAGCTGTTTCATTCCCTGTTCGCTTTTTGGCTGTGAGTGACGTTGCGTCGTCGAAGGCGAGTCTAGACTGGCACTTTCACCGTGGCGCGCAATCCACCGAGCGGGCTTGCGCCGAGCGTGATGTCGCCGCCGTGGGAGCGCGCAATGTCGCGGGCGATGGCGAGGCCGAGGCCGGTACCGCCTTCGTCCTGGTTGCGCGCGTCGTCGAGCCGGAGGAACGGCTTGAATACGTCCTCGCGCAACGGCTGCGGAATGCCCGGGCCGTCATCGTCGATGGTCACGGTGAGCCAGCGATGGTCGCGATGGCCGGTGATGGCGACGGTCGAGGCAAAGCGCACGGCGTTGGAGACGAGATTGGCGAGGCAGCGCTTGAACGCCGCCGGCCGCACCGTGACCTCGGGCTGGCCGTGGAACGCGGTCGAGGCGCGATGGCCGTGGCGCTCGGTGTCGAGCCGCAACTCCTCGAGCAGGCCTGCGATATCGGTCGGCGCCGACTGCTCGCCGGTATCGCCACGGGCAAAGGCGAGATAGGCCTCGAGCATGCCGGCCATCTCGTCGACGTCGCGCTTGATGGCCTCGACCTCGGGGCTGTCGCCGATCAAGGCGAGCTCGAGCTTGAAACGGGTCAGGATGGTGCGCAAGTCGTGCGACACGCCGGCCAGCATGGTGGTGCGCTGCTCCATCGCGCGCTCGATACGGCCTCGCATCTCCAGGAAGGCGGCGGCGGCGCGGCGTACTTCGCGGGCGCCGCGCGGTCGGAAGTTTGCCACCTCGCGGCCCTTGCCGAAGGCTTCGGCGGCGTCGGCGAGCCGCACAATCGGCCTGATCTGGTTGCGCAGGAACAGGATCGCGATGGTGAGCACCACGACCGAGGTCAGCACCATCCACATAAGGAAGATGAGCGAATTGGCGTCGTAGACGTCGGGGTGCGGCACGAACACCCGCATGACGGTGTCGTCAAGCCTAATGCGGATTTCCACGATCGAGGAGCGGCCGACGGTGTCGATCCAGAACGGCAGGCCGACCTGCTTGCGAATCTCGTCGGACAAGCGCGCGTCGAGCTGGGAGAAGAACGGCTTCGGCCCGGGCGGCGGCAATTCCGCACCCGGCAGAAAATCGACGATCAGACCGAGCCGGTCCTGGGCGATGCGCCGCAGCGCCGCCCGATTAGCGGCCGGATTGCCGCCCGGCGGATAGGATTTGTAGACATCGATCAGCGCCGCGATCTCCTGGGTCACCGCCGACGACAGATAAAAATTCACCAGGCTCGATTGCCGCTCGATGAACATCAGCGCCACGATCGATTGCAGCGCAATGAGCGGCATGATGACGATCAAGAGCGCGCGCGCATAAAGCCCGTGCGGCATCACCGCGCGCAGCCACAGCGTGAAGCGATTCCACGGCCCGGTGACGTAGCTTGCGGCGCCCACCAGCGCGCCCGCGGCGCTGACCACATGTCCGGCTGCGGTCCGCAAACGCCCGAGATTGTCGTCGAAGCTGCTCATCGGGGTCGTCTTGGGGTTCGGTCTTAGGGCGCCGCGACCAGCCGGTAGCCGATCCCGCGCACAGTCTGCACGACCAGCGGATTGGCCGGATCGCGCTCGATCTTGCGGCGCAGCCGGTTGACCTGCACGTCGACGGTACGCTCGCTGACATTGTCGCCATTGCCGGCCAGCGCCTGCCGCGGCACGGTTTCGCCGACGCTGAGCGTCAGAATGCGCAGCATGTCGCGCTCGCGGTCGGTGAGCCGGATCGCCTCCTCGCCGCGGCGCAATTCGCCGCTCGCCACATGAAACACGAACGGGCCGAAGCGCACCGATTCCGCGGGCGCTGCGGCCGGCGGCTTGGCGCGCTTGAGGATGTTGGCGATGCGGAGCGACAGTTCGCGCGGCTCGAACGGTTTCGACAGATAATCGTCGGCGCCGATTTCGAGGCCCTCGATGCGGCTCTCCGCCTCGTCGCGCGCCGTCAGCATCAAGATCGGCACCGTGGACGAGGCACGGATGGCGCGGGCGAGATCGAACCCGTTCTCGCCCGGCATCATGACATCGAGCACCAGGAGATCGAATTTGAGGCCTTCGAGCTTGGCGCGCGCTTCCTTGGCGGTCTCGGCGGTGGAGACGCGGTAGCCCTCGGCGACCAGAAAGCGCAGCAGCAGCGCGCGAATACGACGATCGTCGTCGACCACAAGCAGATGCGGCGCGTCGTCCGACAGCGTGGGCGGCGAGACCGCGGGCGCGGGCGCCGGCGCGGTCATGAGCCTTTGCCGTGCGGCCGCGCCCGGTCGGCATTGGCGATCAGGCGCAGCACCTGGTCGCGGTCGTTGTCGTCGATCATGCCGGCGAGAAAGCGCCGCGCCGCGTCGCGGCCGCTCGGGCCGAGCTCGTTGAGCACGCGGGCGATGCGCTCGGTCTGCAGGCCCGCAAGCTTCAGTGCCAGCGCTTCGCCGGCGGAGCTGACATGAAGGAGCCGCTGACGGCGGTCATGGGCGCCCTCGCGCTGCACCACGTAGCCCTGGTCGATCAACTGCTTGAGCACGCGGCCCAGCGACTGCTTGGTGATCTTCAGAATGTCGAGCAGGTCGGCAACCTTGATGCCGGGATTGCGATTGACGAAATGCAGCACGCGATGATGCGCCCGGCCGAAGCCGAGCTTGGCCAACACCTCGTCCGGGTCGGAGACGAAATCGCGGTAGGCGAAGAACAGGAGCTCGATGAGGTCCCAGCACGGCTCCTTGGCGCCGTGGGTTCCAGGGGTGGCATCGACCGGATCGGCGGCGGAATGCAGCTTTCTGGCCGTGGTGACGCTGATATCAGCCATTTAGGTCAGCACTATTGACATATTTCGATTTGCTTGTTACCCCAAAGCTGCGACGGCGCCAAGATTGCCAGCATTTTCGGAGGTGGCGTCGCCCCGGCGCTGCATTGCGCCGGGCCGTAAAGGGCGCTCTCATAGAGCGCCGAAACCATACCGGGAGTCCGGTCCCGACGCAAAAGTGCAAGCCCTGCAAAGGGGGAAGCGCGGCGTCCTCCGGCGAAACGAGGCAAGGGAGGCATGCCATGGCAGTGCCCTTCGACGAACGCTCAGACCTCATCTGGTTCGACGGCAAGCTCACCCCCACGGCCGAGTCCAAGATCAGCGTACTGACCCACGGCCTGCACTATGCAAGCTGCGTGTTCGAAGGCGAGCGCGCCTATGGCGGCGTGGTTTTCGAGAGCACCAAGCATTCCGAGCGGCTGAAGAACTCGGCGAAGATCCTCGATTTCGAGATCCCCTACTCCGTCGCCGAGATCGACGCCGCCAAGCGCCTGGTTCTGGAAAAGAACAATCAGAAGGACGCTTATGTGCGACCGATCGCCTGGCGCGGCTCCGACCAGCTTGGCGTCTCGGCGCAGAACAACAAGATTCATCTCGCCATCGCCACCTGGGAATGGCCGAGCTATTTCGATCCGGCGCAGCGGCTCAAGGGCATCCGCCTCGATCTCGCCGAATACCGGCGGCCTGACCCGCGCACCGCGCCGTGCCTCGCCAAGGCCGCCGGTCTCTACATGATTTGCACCGTCTCCAAGCATCGTGCCGAGAATCGCGGCTATGCTGACGCTATGATGCTCGACTGGGAAGGCCGCGTCGCCGAATGCACCGGCGCCAACATCTTTTTCATCAAGGACGGCAAGATCCACACCCCGATCGCCGATTGCTTCCTCGCCGGCATCACGCGGGCGACGGCGATGAACCTGGCAAAGCAGGCCGGCATCGAGGTGATCGAGCGCCGCATTCTCCCCGAGGAACTCAGCAGCTTTTCCGAGTGCTTCATCACCGGCACCGCAGCCGAAGTCACCGCGGTGTCGGAGATCGCCGACTGGACCTTCACGCCGAGCCGCATCACCGCCCAGCTGATGCGCGACTATACCCACACCGTGCAGCCCAAAGGCGCCGCCGCCGCGGCATAAACGCTTTACGCGAGACGCCGGCAAAATCAACCGCGGGACGATGACCTGTGGGTCTTTGAACAGCTGTTCAGAGACGGCGCAGGCTCTCGCCGCGTCCGCGCCCGGGCAATGCCGTTCCAAAAAACCGGCGCCAAAAAAACCGGCGCCGCAGGCTAGTAGTTTCTGGAACTGAAACCTTTCACCATCCGAAACGTTCGTCCCATGGCACGGCCGCGCATGCGTGCGCTTGCCGTGATGCGTACGCGGAGTGCGTCGCAAAAAAATCCATCACCCCGGAGGAACGAATGAAGACGTGGAGGACTATGCTTTTTGCCAGCGCCGCAGCGCTCGCCCTGACCGCTGGGTCGGGTTTTGCGCAAGGCATGCAGGATCACGGCAGCGCCGGTAGCGCGGCCGGTGCGACCAGTGCCGTTCAGGAACACGGCGGCGGCGCGGCCGGTGCGGCGCAGCAGCACGGCGGCGGGACGGCGCAATCGCCGGGCGCCCCGAACAAGTCCATGGGCGGCGCCGACAAGTCGGACCGCGCGGCGCAGGGAACTCAGCAGCCGGGCGGCACGACGATGCAAAAGGGCGCCCAGGGCAACCAACCGGGCGGCAATCGCAACGCCGAGGAAAACCGCGGCGCCAATCCACAGAACGCTCAGAACAAGAACGACGAGCGTAACAAGAACCAGGCCGAGCAGAAGCAAAACGGCCAGCCGACCAGCAATCGGGCCGAGCAGCAGAACCGCGAGCAGAACCGCGGCACCGCGCAGGAGCAGCAGCGCTCCAACGAGCGCAACGCCACGACGCAACAGCGTGGCAATAACCGCAACGCCGAAGAGCAACTCGAGCGCAATAGCCGCCTGCAAGGCAATGCCTCGGGCGTCAACGTGCAGCTGAACGACCAGCAGCGCAAAGAAATCCGTACGACCGTGATCGAGAAGGGCGGCGCGCCGCGAGTCGGCCACGTCGACTTCGATCTGGCCGTCGGCACCGTGGTGCCGCGCGAGCGCATCCATGTCATTCCGGTGCCGGAGACGCTGGTACGGATCGAGCCGGAATGGCGCGGCTACATGTACTTCGTCTACGAAGACGAGATCATCGTCGTCAATCCGCGCGATTATAAGATCGTCGCCGTGCTGCCGGTCTAACCGGACGTGCTCCGACGAAAGTCACGAGGGCGGCGCTTGCGCCGCCCTTTTTCTATCGCGATCGATTGCGCGGTGAAGACCAAGCAAAGGTGTGGCCGAAGGGTTGGAAGCGTGGCCAATAGGCGCGCGCGGCGGCGCGTTTTTGACGCCGTACCGGGCGTGCATTGGGAGCCGCTGCTTGACGCGCGGCCGCTTGCGGCTCGGCGGCGGGGTGCACGGCCGCGGTTTGCACCGATGGCACGGGATTGCGCGGCTCGGCCGCCAGCGCCGCAACGGCGGGCTCGGCGGCGGCCGTGGCCGCCATGGCGAGCACGATCGTATCGCGGCCGGCGGTCTTTTCGGGCGCCGCGGCCGCTCGCTCCTCGCGCCCTGGAGCAACAACCAGCGCCAGCGCGACGGCAACGCCGGCAGTGACGCCGACGGCGGTCCACAGCGCGACCGCGCCGGACACCTGCCGAAAGCTCCGTGGCGGAGTCTTCTCGATCAATTCGGGGAGCGAACCGCTACTTGACGACATATGCGCCCTCTCACGTCGCGAACCGGCGACATCTTATGCAGAAATATGAAGCCTGCTCCAGCTTGGCGCAGGCGCCGCATCATTTCGCGGCGTCGCGGCGCGGCGGTACCGTCGCTGACCAGCGCGCCGCGGCGGCATCGTCGGCCTCCTTGGCCGCGACCCAGGTCGCACCGGAAGGCTTTTCCACCTGTTTCCAGAATGGCGCCCGGGTCTTTAGGTAATCCATCAGGAAGGAGGCGGCCGCGAAGGCCGCCTCGCGATGGCTCGATGCCGTGACCACCAGCACGATGACCTCGCCCGGCGCGATGCGGCCGTAGCGATGGATCACCGTGACGCCGAGAAGCGGCCAGCGGGCGCGGGCTTCATCGACGTGGCGGGCGATCTCGGTTTCGGCCATACCGGGATAGTGCTCCAAGGTCAGCGCGGCGATCGCCTCGCCGTTCTCGTCGGCGCGGGCGAGCCCGGTGAAGGTGACCACCGCGCCGATGTCGGTCCGCCCGCGGGTGAGCTTCTCCACTTCGGCGGCGACGTCGAAGGCGTCTCTTTGCAGGCGGATGGTCGTGGTCATGAAGCTTGTGACGTTAGCCGCCAGTCATCGGCGGGAAGAACGCGATCTCGCGGGCGCCGACAATCGTTGCATCGGCGCGCACGTGATGGCGGTCGATGGCGGCGCGGATCACTTTCGGATTTTCGAAGGCGTAGGCGTAACCCTCGCCGCGCCCGGTGAGCCAGCCGACCAGATCGCCGACCGTCGCAATTCCCGGTGGCGGCTCGATCTCCTCCTCCGCCAGGCCGATGCGCTCGCGCACCCAGGCGAAATATAGAAGCTTCACGCATCCTCCCGGGTCAGATGATGCAGCCCGGCCTGCAGGTAATCCCACCCCGTGTACAGCGTCAGCAGCGCCGAGAGCCAGAGCAGGATGATGCCGATCCGCGTTACCACCGGCACGACGGCGTCGCCGGCCTCGCCGCAGATCAGAAAGCCGACGGCAACGAGCTGCAGCGTGGTCTTCCACTTGGCGAGCCGCGTCACCGGCACGCTGACGCGAAGCTCGGCCAAATATTCGCGGAGCCCGGAGACCAGCACCTCGCGGCAGAGAATGACCACGGCGGCGAGCAGCGCCCAACCATGGATAGTGTCCTCGGCGGCGAGCATCAACAGGCACGACGCCACCAACAGCTTGTCGGCGATCGGATCGAGCATGCGGCCGAGCGAAGACTGCTGGCCCCAGATGCGGGCGAAATAGCCGTCAAGGAAATCGGTGATGCCGGCGGTGATGAAGATCGTCAGCGCGACCCAGCGCAGCCACAGGCCGCCGCCGAGAATGGCCTGCGAGAACATGCAGCCGACCACGACCGGCACCGCGGCGATCCGGGCATAGGTCAAGATATTGGGCAGCGCGCTCGCATGCGCCCGCATCCGGCCCGGCGTCGAGGTTGTGGTCGAGTTCATGACCGTGTTCCTAAGCCCACCATAGCGCCGCGCCGTGACCGCCGCGAGACCCGCCGCGTGCATGGCAGCGCGGCGCTCCGCCACAGTCTTGCAGGAACTCTGCCGGCATCAATAGCGATCATGGTTCAGGCGCCCGCCGCCCCCTCGTGAAAAAATTCGTAAATCCGCCGCGCCGTCTCGGCGCTGATACCCTCGACCTGCATCAGGTCGGCCACCGAAGCGCGTTCGATCGCCTTCAGCGTGCCGAAGTGATGCAACAGCGCGCGCTTGCGCGTCGGCCCGATACCGGGAATCTCCTGCAGCCCGGCCTCGCGCATGTCGCGCGCACGGCGCGTGCGGTGCGAGCCGATGGCGAAGCGATGGGCCTCATCGCGCAGCCGCTCGACGAAATAGAGCACCGGATCGCGCGGCGGCAGCTTGAACGAGTCGCGGCCGGGAAGAAAGAAGGTTTCGCGGCCGGCGTCGCGGTCCGGCCCCTTGGCGATGGCAATGAGCGGCACGGCGGCGCCGAGCTTTTGTAGCACCTCGCGCGCGGCGTTGAGCTGGCCCAGGCCGCCGTCGATCAGGACGAGGTCCGGCCAGGGGGGTTCGTCTTGCTCGTCGGCCTGCTCGGCAGGGTCCCTCTCCCCTTCCGGAAGCGGATCGCCGTCGCGGGGCGCCTCGTCCATGAGCCGCTTGAAGCGGCGCTCCAGCACTTCGCGCATCATGGCGAAATCGTCGCCGGGGGTGAGCGCGGTCGAGCGGATGTTGAACTTGCGGTAGTCCTTTTTGCGGAAGCCTTCCGGCCCGGCGACGATCATGGCGCCCACCGCATTGGTGCCCTGGATGTGGCTGTTGTCGAACACTTCGATGCGGCGCGGCGGCCGCGGCAGCGCGAACGTTTCGGCGAGCTGCGCGAGCAAGCGCTGCTGCGAGGACGTCTCGGCGAGCTTGCGGCCGAGCGCCTCGCGAGCATTGGCGAGCGCATGCGCCATCAGATCCTTCTTCTCGCCGCGCTGCGGCAGTGAAATCTCGACCTTGTGGCCGCTGCGCGTCGTGAGCGCCGCGGCGAGCAGCGCCTGATCGTCGATCTTGTGCGAAATCAGCATGAGACGCGGCGGCGGCTTGTCATCGTAGAATTGCGCGAGAAATGACGCGAGCACTTCGCTTGGAGAAAGCGTCTTGTCGGCCTTTGGAAAATAGGCGCGGTTACCCCAGTTCTGGCCGGTGCGGAAAAAGAACACTTCGACGCAAGTGAAGCCACCCTGCTGATGCACGGCGAACACGTCGGCTTCCTCGACCGTGCGCGGATTGATGCCCTGCTGCGACTGGATCGCCGAAAGGGCCGAGAGCCGGTCGCGGTAGATGGCGGCATGCTCGAAGTCGAGCGCCGCAGAGGCCTTTTCCATGGCGCCGGCGAGCTCGTCCTTGACCGACTTCGAGCGACCGGAGAGGAAGGCGTTCGCCTCGCCCACCAGCGCCGCATAGCCGGCAAAGTCGATCTCCTTGGTGCATGGCGCCGAGCAACGCTTGATCTGATGCAGAAGGCACGGCCGGGTCCGGCTTTCGAAGAAGCCGTCGCTGCACGAGCGCAGTAAAAATGCGCGCTGCAACGCATTGATGGTGCGGTTGACCGCCCAGACCGAAGCGAACGGGCCATAATAATGTCCAGGCCGCGAGCGCGCACCGCGATGCTTGAGGATTTGCGGTGCCCAGTGATCCGAGGTGATCAAAATATAGGGAAACGACTTGTCGTCGCGCAACAGCACGTTGAAGCGCGGCCGCAGCCGCTTGATCAGATTGGCCTCGAGCAGCAGCGCCTCGGTCTCGGTGCGGGTGACGACGAATTCCAGAGTTCGCGTCGCCGCGATCATGCGCTCGATGCGGGTATCGAGGCCGGTCGGCCGTGCGTAGGCCGTAATGCGCTTCTTGATGTTCTTGGCCTTGCCGACATAGAGCACGTCGCCGCGGCCATCGATCATGCGATAGACGCCGGGCCGTGACGGCGCGAGCTTGACGTGATGCAAAATGGCCTCGCGTCCGGCGGCGAGCGAGCCGAGCTCGGCATCGAGGCGAATGACGGTAGCGTCGGTTTCGTCGGTCTCCGGCAGCGACGCCTCGTCGTCGTCATCGACGAGATCGACCTCCGGCTCCACATCTTTTGCCGGTTGCTTTTTCTCGCCGTCCTTCGTCGGATCACTCATGGCGGCAATATAGACATTCTTAACGTTGACATCTCGGGACGACTTACCGGTTCATCACCGCTTAACTGCAACATCGCGATAAATTGTACAGGACGGGGCAACGATCTTTCGCGCCCGATCTCGCACCTCAATATGAGCATTACCGGCCAGCGCAGCGTCGCGGCCGAGCGATCGCCTCGAAAGTTTGTCGCGGAGGTCACCATGAAGAGGATCCTTGGCGCCGTCCTGAGCGCCGCCCTTGTTGCCGCGACCACGGGCGCGACAAGCACCGCGCGCGCTGCCGATCTGCCCGCTGGAAATTACTACACCGCCCCTGCTCCGCTTTCCGCATCGAGTTGGGCCGGCTTCTACCTCGGCGCCACGCTGGGCTACGAATGGGGCAAGGTCGACAACAATCCAACCCGCCCGACCGGCGTCGAAGGCGGTATCGGGGCCGGCTACAATTGGCAAATGGGCCAGTTCGTCGCTGGCGTCGAAACCGACATTTCGGTATCGGGCGCTTCCGACACGTTCGCGCCCTGGCAATTCTCCAATCCGTGGTTCGGCACGACGCGCGGCCGTGCCGGCGTCGTGCTCGGCAACGTGCTCATCTTCGGCAGCGCCGGCTTGGCCTATGGCAGCCTGACCGCAACCACGCCAGGCAACCTGTCGGAGACGCGCAGCAGCCTTGGCTGGGCGGCCGGCCTCGGCGCCGAAGTCGGCTTCATGCCCCATTGGTCGGCCAAGGCCGAATGGCTCTATCTCGATCTGTCCGATCGCGCCTTCACGGTGACCGGCACCAGCAATGGCCTCACCGCCAACCTGATCCGCCTTGGCGTCAATTATCATTTCTGAGGGCTGCGATTCCACGTCCGGAACCAGGTTCGGAGCTCTTACCTCAAATCATCGACGCATATTTCCAAGTTCCTGATGGCTGATTACCGCCACGTTTAATATTTCTTTTACCATCATACGAGTGGCGTTAAGACATGATTATCTTTAATCATGGCTCTACTGAATCAATTCTCGCCACATTGCAGTCCATATAGACAAAGTGTCTGTGTCTTTGCTGCACTAGACGCAAAGATGCTCGCGAATACTATGCGGCCACCTTAGTTCAATGGAGGCTCTCAGATGAAGCGTTTCGTATTGGCGCTGATCGGTTGGGCGGCGCTGACGGGTACGGCGGCGGCGGCGGATCTCGCGCGGCCGGTGCCGCAGCCCTACTACAAGACCCCGATGGTGGCTCAGCTCTACAACTGGACCGGCTTCTATATCGGCATCAACGGCGGCGGCGGCTTCGGCCGCACGGCCTGGGATCCGACCGGCCACTTCAATACGTCGGGCGGGGTGGTCGGCGGCACCGTCGGCTACAATTATCAGTTCGGTCAAGCAGTGGTCGGCGTCGAAGGCGACATCGACTGGGCCGGCATCAGCGGCACCACCAACAACCTCTGCCCGTTCGGCTGCAAGACGAGCGACAGCTGGCTCTCCACTGTGCGCGGCCGGCTCGGTTATGCGGCCGACCGCTTCATGCCGTTCATCACCGGCGGCGCCGCGATCGGCAACATCCAGGCGACGACGCCGGGCTTCCTCGGCGCCAGCAGCAGCCAAGTCGGCTGGACCGTCGGCGCCGGCCTCGAATTCGCCATCGTCGGCAACTGGACCGCCAAGGCCGAGTACCTTTACGTCGATCTCGGCAAGTTCAACTGCGGCCTGTCCTGCGGCGTGCTGGCGACCAACAACGTGTCGTTCACGACCAATCTCGTCCGCGCCGGCGTCAACTACCGGTTCTGATCGCAGCGGCAAACTTCGCAAGCGCCAAAAACCCCGGGGCTAAAGCTCCGGGGTTTTCGTTTGCGCCGGCACGACTCGCGGTGCCGCCGCATTGCCACAAGCGCCGCCTATGTCGTGGATAGCGTGACATTCCAGGCAGACACGCCTGCGGCAGGACGTGTAGCGTACTGACGTTCAAGATGGCACCGCCACATCGAGAGAAAAATGCTCGGCTGGTTTCAGGCGCTGATGCCCAAGGAGGAGCGCTTCTTCACGCTCTTCGAAAAGCACGCGGCGGTCGTCGTGGCAGGGGCCGAAGCGCTGCGCGGCCTGTTGCTGGGCGGCGCCGCGGTCGAGGCCTACTGCCAGCAGATTTTTCAGCGCGAGGCCGAAGCCGACGACGTCACCCGCGAAGTACTGGTGGCGGTCCGCCGCAGCTTCGTCACGCCGTTCGACCGCACCGACATCCATGATCTCATTACGTCGCTCGACGACGCCATCGACCAGATGAACAAGACGGCAAAGACCATCGTGCTGTTCGAAGTCCACAGCTTCGAACCGCATATGCAGCAGATGAGCGAGATCATTCTTCAGGTGGCAAAGCTGGTGCAGGAGGCGATGCCGCTGTTGGCTTCGACCGGCACCAATGCCGGCCAGCTCAACGCACTCACGACCAAGATCATCATGCTCGAAGAGGAAGCCGACGACGTCTGCAATCGCGGCCTCAAGGCCCTGTATCTCGCCACCCGGGACGACGGAAACCAGGGCAATGCGATGAAATACATCATCGGCTCCGAGCTCTACGACCACCTGGAGAAAGTCGTCGACCGCTTCGAAGACGTTGCCAACGAGATCAATTCGATCGTGGTCGATCAGCTGTAACGCCGCATCACGCAAAGCCGCGCCAAAACGACAGCATACCATGACCGCCGCGCTGAGTCTGCCTCTCCTGATCGGCCTGATCGTCGTGGCGCTGGCATTCGATCTCCTCAACGGCCTGCACGACACTGCGAACTCGATCGCGACGTTGGTGTCGACCCGCATGCTGCGGCCGCGCTACGCGGTCATCTGGGCTGCGTTCTTCAATTTCATTGCCTTTCTGGTGTTCGGCGTGCACGTGGCGCGTACAGTCGGCGTCGGCATCGTGTCCGCTGAGGTGATCGACGCGCAGGTGATCTTCGGCGCGCTGATGGGCGCGATCCTCTGGAACCTGATCACCTGGTGGGCCGGCATTCCGTCGAGTAGCTCCCACGCCCTGATCGGCGGCCTAGTCGGCGCCGGCGTCGTCAAAGCGGGCTTGAGCTCCATCGTATGGCCAGGACTGCTTACCACCGGCGCCTTCATCGTGCTGTCGCCGACGCTCGGCTTTCTCCTCGCGCTGCTTTTGGTGCTCGTGGTGTCCTGGGCGTTCGTGCGCGCCAATCCGCGCACAGCGGAACCGGTATTCCAGTGGCTACAATTCGCCGCCGCCTCGCTGATTTCACTCGGCCACGGCGGCAACGACGCACAGAAGACCATGGGCATCATCGCCGTGCTGTTGTTCTCGCAGGGCCATCTCGGCAGCGAATTCTACGTGCCGTTCTGGGTGGTCATCGTCTGCCAGGCCATGATCGGGCTCGGCACGCTGATCGGCGGCTGGCGCATCGTGCACACCGTCGGCTCCAAGATCACCCGGATCACACCGGTCCAGGGCTTCTGCGCCTCCACCGGCGGCGCTGCCATGCTGTTTGCCGCGACCTATCTGGGCATCCCCGTCTCGACCACCCATACCGTGACCGGCGCGGTAATCGGCGTCGGCGCGGCGCGCAAGGCGTCGGCGGTGCGCTGGAATATCGCAGGCTCCATCGTCATCGCGTGGATCGTCACGGTACCCGCATCGGCGGCGATGGCGGCCCTGTTCTATCTGCTCGCGAGGGCGCTCGGCTGAACGCAACGGACCTTAGACGCACCGCGCGGTAACCCTTGCCGCGATTTGCAGGGTCGCAGCGCTTGCATTTCAGGACGATCGTTTGTTTGATTAAGCCGGTGGAGCCGGGGCCGTCCAGATGCAACGCAGCGACCAAAGATCAGCCATCGAGCTCGGCATGAAGGTGTCGGTGCGGCGCAGCGGGCGAAACCGCATCGGCGTGGTGACGCGGGTGACGGGCGACTATGTGTCCGTGCGCTGGACCCACTCCGACCTCGGCGAGACCGAAGAGTATCAAGCGCACCGCGACGACGTGGCTCCGCTCGCCGGCTGGCTCTGAGCTGCCTCCCGATCAGGATGGACGCCGCGGTAGCGCCAGGTCGGTCGATCCGGCTTCGCTGTCCTTCAACCGGTTGGGCTGCAATTCGCCGGCCGCTTCGAGCACCGGATAGGCGACCGAGCAGATATGCGAGTGGATGCGCTTGAGGTCCCGCAGGATGTCGAGATGCAGCGAGCTCGTCTCGATGCTCTCGGGCCGGCCTTCGCGCAGTCGGCTTAGATGACTGTCGGCGGAGCCGAGCTCGGCGGCGCGCAACTGCGTCTTTTCCTCGATCAGCTTGCGGGCGGTTGGCACGTCCTGATTGATGAAGACGCTGAAGGCGAGCTTCAGATTGCTCAGGATGCGCCGGTGAAACGCTTCGATCTCGGCGGCGCCTTCCTTGGAGAACTCGTACTTGTGCTTGATCTTCTTGGCCGCGAGCTCCATCAGATTCTTATCGATGATGTCGCCGATGTGCTCGAGGTTGATCGCAAAGGCGATGATCTCCATGGCGCGGGCGCCTTCGCGATCGTCCAGGCTTTCGCGGGTAACCTTGGTGACGTAGAGCTTGATCGCCTCGTCCAAGCGGTCGACGACATTGTCCATGCGCGAGACTTCGGCGGCGAGCTTGCGGTCGTTGCCCGACAGCGCCGTCATCGCCTGCTGCAGCATGGTCTCGACCACGTCGCCCATGTGCAGGGTTTCGCGGGCGGCACAAGCGAGCGCCACCGACGGCACGCCGATTGCCGTCTCATCGAGATACAGCGGCTTCGACGGATCGGCCTGCTTCGGCGGGTCGGGCAGGATGCGCACCAACAGCGCGGCGATGCCGTCCAGCGCAAAGACAAACAGCAACGCCAAACCCACGTTGAAGACGGTGTGGAAGTCGGCCGCCATCCGCGCCGGGTTCGGATCGAACCGCGCGAACATCTCGGTGATCGGCTGCAGAAACGGCAGCACGAGCGCGATGCCCGCCACGCGGTTCGCCATGTTGCCGAGCGGCAGGCGGCGGCTCGCCGGGCCGCTGCCGCTACTCTCGAGCAGTGGATTGATGGCGCTGCCGAGATTGGCGCCGAGCACGAGCGCCAGGGCGGCGGCCGGGCTGACAAAGTGCGAGTAGGCAAGCGACATGACCAGCAGTACCACCGCGGCGCTCGAATGCGCGGCCCAGGTGAGCGCTGCCGCGAACACCACGCAGAGGACCGGCTCGCTGGTGATCGCGCCGAGGACGACCCGCACGCCCGGCGCGTTTTCCGCCGGCGCGAGCGTATCGATCAGGATGTGGAGCGCGAGCAGCATCAGGCCGAGGCCGATGGCGACGCGGCCGAGGTCGCGCGTCATGGTGCGGCCGCCGACGTTGAACGCGAGCAGGCCGACCAGGAACAGCACCGGCGCCACCGCGGACACGTTGAACGACAGCGCCTGCACGATCAGCGTCGTGCCGATATTGGCGCCGAGCATGACCGCCAATCCCGGCACGAGGTCGACCAGGCCGCGCGCCGCAAACGACGTCATGAGCAGTCCGGTCGCCGTGCTGCTTTGCAGCAGCGCGGTCACCCCGATCCCGGCCGCGAGCGCCAGGAAGCGGTTGCGCAGGGCCGTACCGAGCACGCGGCGCAATTCGGAGCCGAACGCGCGCATGATGCCGCTGCGGACCATGTGCAGGCCCCACAGCAACAGGGCGACGCCGCCCATCAGATCGAGTAGAACGATGCTTCCCATCAAGCGCGCCTCAAATGCCTTCGCGGGACCGTTGCCTGCGGTGCCCGGTGGGCGAGCGGCAGCAAGCAGCGGTCACGCCGCTTGCTCAATAGACCTGTTGGTCAGTTGGTTCCAGCCGAAAAGCCCGCCGCACGCGGCGCGGAGCGCTACCCCGCCGGCTTGGTCGCGCCGAACGCCGGCACCTTGGCGGCGAAACTGTCGAGCCAGGCGACGAGCTTGGGATGCCCGCTCCGCCACGAGCCATTGAAGCGGAAATCGCGATAGCCGAGCGCGCAGGCGAGCGTGATCTGGCCGATGGTGGGTGGGGTGTCGATCGGCGGCGGCGCGGCTTCGAGTGCGGCGAGCGCGCGGGCCACCTTGCCGGCCTGATGTTCGAGCCATTTCGGCTCGTGGGTCTCGGCCTTGCGCCAGCGCGTCTCGTAGACGGTGAGGATCGAGGCATCGAGCAGGCCGTCGCACAGCGCCTGCAGGCGCAGCGCCGCGTGCCGAGCCTTGGCGTCGCGCGGCACGATCTTGCCGCCGCCAGCGCGATCGTCGAGATAATCGAGGATGACGCGGGAATCGTAATAAGCCGTGCCGTCCTCGGCGATCAGCACCGGGATCTTGCCCAGCGGATTCTGCTTGCGGACGCTGTCGTTGACGTCGCCGGTATCGGCGGGCTCGATCTTGACGTCGCTGTCGAGGCCAAGCACGGCAATCGCGATCCGCACCTTGCGGCCGAACGGCGAAGCGGGCGAAGAACGCAGAATCATCATCGCGGCACCTGTTCTTTGTTTGGCTGATGTTTGTTAGATCGTTCGATCGGAGCGGACGGCGAAACGTGCCGCTATCGCCAACAGTTGATACCTCCGCGCGGCCGCGCCGCCGCGCGCTTTCAAGATTTAGCGCCGCGCTCCCACGCGGCGCGCCGACGTCATCCTATCCGGTGATGACGAGATTGACCGCTTTCGGGCCTTTGCCCTTCTTGTCGGGCTCGACGTCGAAGCTGATGCGTTGTCCCTCGTTCAACGATTTCAGCCCCGCACGTTCAACGGCGGTGATGTGGACGAACACGTCGCGGCCCCCGTCGTCCGGCTTGATGAAGCCGTACCCGCGCTCGCCATTGAAGAATTTGACCGTGCCGGTCATTGCCATCGAGCAACTCCTTCCCCCGTGGTTGTTGCTTCGTCGTCGGCCCCCACGGACGACGACAAGGCCTGACATCCACTCGAGCAAAGAGTCCAAAGCCGCGGACGGCCTCAATCACTCCGCCGGCCCCCCACAGGAGGCGGAACGTCTTAGCCAGTTCAACAAAATTAGCCCAATTCTAAACTGTGGAAAAGTGGGCAGCTACCGTGCCGGCACGAGCCAGTCGATCCGGATAGTTGCCCGTGGGGACAAAATCTTGCCCAGCGCCGGCATCAGCTGCGCCAAGTCGTCGTCGAGCTTGTACGGCGGGTTGACCAGGATCACGCCCGAGCCGGTCAGGCCAAGCTCGGCGTCCGGCGGTGCGATGATTATTTCGCAGCGCAGCAACCCGGCGATCCCGCTACGCTTGAGGCGCCGCGCCAGGGCCTCGGCGGCGTCGCGCTCCTTGATCGGATACCAGAGCATATAAATGCCGGTCGGCCATTTGCGGTGCGCGGCCGCTAACGCGCTGGACAGGCGGGTAAAATCGGCGGCCTCCTCGAACGGCGGGTCGATCAGGACGATCCCGCGGCGCTCCTTTGGCGGCACATAGGCCGAAAGCGCGGTCCAGCCGTCGATCGCCAGCGCCTTGGCGCGGCGGTCGCGGCGCAGCGCCGTCTGCAACAAGGCCGCGGCGCGCGGCTCGAGCTCGCAGGCGATCAGCCGGTCCTGCGGCCGCAGCAAGGCGAGTGCGACCAGCGGCGAGCCAGGATAGGTCCGCAAGCTCCCGCCGGGATTGAGGCCTGCGACCGCATCGAGGTAAGGCGCAAGCAAAGCCGCCGCCGGGACGTTCTTGGCTTCGGGCACGCCTTCGGATCTGGGCCCCACCGCCCACACCTTTGCGATGCCGTCGCGCCATTCGCCGCCGCGCGTCGCCTCCGGTGCGAACAGGTCATAGCGCCCGGCGCCGGCATGGGTGTCGATGACCCGAAACGCCGCCGGCTTGTTGCGCAGGTGGGTCAGCACGCGCGCGAGCACCGCGTGCTTGTGCACGTCGGCGAAGTTCCCGGCATGGAAGGCGTGCTGATAGTTCAACTCTTCTCTACGCTCCGGGATGCCCCCTCAAAGACGACGATGAGCTTCGCTGATGTGTGACCTGATTTCAAATCGACACAATTCCGACACGCCGTCGGTGATTTTATTATGCAGCCGATCGCAGAGTCGGATGGCACGCAGGCCTGAAGGAGGCGACAGATGTGCGTGATACGACACTCAGCGGCGCGGCCCCGCCGGCTTCCAGCCGTTCGCATCAGCGCTGCTGGACGCAAGACCTATATCGACGCGTCAGGCGCAAATGCAAATAATGCCGACGGCTGGTTCCATGAAGCCGCGGCAAACGAAAACGCCCCGCGTAAAAGCGCGGGATTGTGGGAGCACCTTCGCTCAGTTCTTCCGAAGCGTCCCATCCGCGTCAACAAAAACGCCGCAGCGATCTGAGCCGATGTCTAGATAACGTCGAGCGCACTGAAGCGGCCATATACTCGGCGAGAAATCGGACCCGCTATTCGTCTGAGATCGTGCGCACGAGACCGGCGCGGCCACGTGGCCGCGCCACCGCCGAGAAGAGCGATAAATTCACGTCGCCGAAGTGGCGGGACATTGCGCCCACGAAGCCTGGCCGTCATGTCGCCGCGCGCCGCGCGAACTCCAGGAATTTCCGGACAGCGGCCGAAGCTTCGCCGCGACGCGCCGCGATATAGAGCGGCGCCTTCGGTTGCACGGCGCCGGCGAGCCGCCTGAAAGCAACACCATCCATGCGCATCAGTTGCAGGGATTCCGGAACAAGCGAAATTCCAAGTCCGGCGGCAACGAGATTCAAAGTCGACCCAATCCGGGGCGCTTCTTGCCCGATGCGTGGGCTAAAGCCCGCAGCATTGCAGGCCGACACGATAGCGTCGTGGAGCCCGGGACCGCTGGGCCGTCGGTAGATGACGAAAGTTTCTCCGGCGAGCGCCGTCAGTGGAAGGGCTTTGCTCGCGCTTTTTTTCCGGGCGAGCGCGTGCCCGCGCGGCAAAGCCAGCACCATCGGCTCCTCCAGCAAGCTTCGGACGATAAGCCCCGCCTGATCGGCAAGTGGCGTACGGATGAACGCAGCGTCGATTCGTTCATTGCGCAGCGCCTCGATCAGCTCCGTCGTTCCGCCCTCCTCCAGCGTCAGCGCGACCAAAGGGAATGCTTCGCGGTAGGCGCGAATGACGCGCGGCACGAACGGATTGAACGGCGCCGAGCTCGTGAACCCGACCGCGATCCGACCTTGCTCGCCGCGTGCGGTGCGTTTCGCCGTCGCGACCGCCTGATCGATTTGGGCCAGAATCGCGCGGGCATCCGCAAAAAATGCCAAGCCGGCGGCGGTCGGCTCGACACCGCGCGGCAGGCGGCGAAACAGCTGGACGTCGAGCTCGCGCTCCAAGGCGCGGATCTGTTGGCTCAGCGGCGGCTGCTGCATGCCGAGCCGCTCGGCCGCCCGCGTGACATGCTTTTCCTCGGCGACCGCCATGAAGTAGCGCAGATGACGAAGCTCCATGAGCCCTATCCGATGTGCCATATCTAATAAATATGATAATCGCATCGACCATATTATAGTCTGGCTGCTGGGGCATCTGCTATTTTTGCCCAAATCGGCGCCCGGCCGCCGCCAAGCGAGCCATCACGATGAAACTCTACATAACGCCCATGTCGCCTTATGCGCGCCTCGCCCGCATTCTCGTCATCGAGAAGGGGCTCGGCGACCGCGTCGCCATCATTCAGGCAAAGACGCGCACGCCCGAAAGCCCCTACTATCAAATCAATCCTTCCGGACGGGTGCCCTATCTCGTCGACGACGCCGAGATGGGCATGGAAGACAGTCAGCTCATCTGCGCCTACCTCGACGCCCTCGATGGCAAGCCCCTCTTCCATCACGCGCCACACCAAGCCGATTGGGCCTATCGCCGGCTGGAGGCTTCGGCCCGCAGCATGTGCGACGGCATCTCGGTCTGGGTCCGCGAAATGGCGCGGCCCGAGAACGAGCGATCGCCATTCGTGCTCGCCCACGAAACGGATCGCATGCAGCGCATGGCCGATTTCTTCGAGGCGCAGGTGACGGATCCGGCGCTCAATGGCACGCCGCGCATGGCGCATCTGCTCCTGACGGTGGCGCTCGATGCCGCCCGCAGCAGAGGCCCCGGCGATCTGACCGCCGGCCGTCCGCGACTCGCGGCCTGGCAGCAACGCATGTCGCAGCGACCGTCGATCCGGGCAACGGCCCTGCCCTAGCCGCCGCGCACCGGCGGCATGATCAGGCGGTCGCGCCGGCAGGCGCGCTTGGTCACGTCCGGGCAGTCGCGGAATTTCAAGTCCTTGGTGAAACAGATGCGGACCTCGGTCAGGCGCCGGTTGTCGCACTCGACTGCGATCGCGCCCGGCGTCAGATCGGGATTGGCCTTGACGAAGGCGTCGCGCACCGCCTCGGGCGCGACCGTGAGCGGCGCCTGCAGGTCGACATAGTCGTCCGGAATCTTGATCGCCGCGCGCGCCTTGCGGATGGTGTCGAAATAAGCCTGCGCCTTTAGCCCCGAGCAGGTGCCGTGCTTGTCCCATTCGTTATAGATCAGCGGCGGCGCCGGCATCAGGTCGAGCATGGACGAAACGATACCGCGATAAAGCCGCAGCGGCGGCTGCTCGCAATATTCCGGAAATCCCTTCTCGTATTGCGGCCACAGGCCGTGCACGACGAAAGAATAAGGCCGCGCGCCGCACTGCATGCCGCCGGAGCGGCCGCCCTCGTGGGCGGCGGCGCAATAGGACGGCGACCACGACAGCGACATCAGATAGAAGTCGAACCGGCCGGGCTCATCCTGCCGGTGATCCTGCGCCGATGCCGGTTGCGACACCAATGCCGCCGCGGCAGCGACCATTCCTGCGAGCCATCGGATCATGCGCGCCACCCTTTAAGGCCGACGCGAATGGTAACGGCGAGGGCCCGCCCCTCGCAAGATCGAGCCGGGCGGCGACCGCGGCTATGGCTTATGCTGCTGCTGCTGTTGTTGCTTCTCGATCCGCGTGGTCAGGACGAGCATGTCGTCGGGCGTGTTTTGTGGCACCTCGAAATGGGATTTTAGCCCCTGGCCGATCATCATCTGCATGAGGCGCTGCAGCAGCTCGGGATCAACAATCGGCAGGTCGTTGCGGCGGCGGGGGTTCATGGCATGGCCTCATGCCACGTCAATGATGCGCGCAAGTCTTTGTTCCTCCGCCGCAAACTTCGTGTAGATTGCGCCGAACGCATCGACTCAAAATTTGTTCCGTCGATGGAACCGGGAACGGCGCCGCGAAATCAAAACAAATTGTGATGAAGCAACGCATCGCCAATAACGTGCTCTGCACCTAGTTAGGGAACAGCGCTTGCGGGGCGCCCGAACCGTCCGCTTAAATGCGCGGCGGTGATGAGGGCTTTCAATGACCGTCCATTGTCTTTTCAAGAACCGCCCGTTCGAACCCGAGGCGCTGACGATGATGGGCGGCGCCTATGCCGATGTCTGCCGCACGCTCGGCTTGAGCGAACGCAGCCGCGCCGAAGCCGACGCCGTGGCGAGAAAAGTGATCGAGTTCGCCCAGCGCGGCGTGCGCGACCGCGGTCGCTTACGCGACCGCGTGCTCGAAGCGTTCAGATAATCGGATCAAACCCGATCAGGGCCTCGCGGCGCGGCACGCCGGACTATAGGCGTCGTTGCGGTCGAGCCCATCGACGCAGAAATTGACGCCCCAGCTCACGCCGATGATGCCGGTGTCTTCGGCGATCGAGTACCACAGCGGGTGCCGCGCGCCGTCGTTGATCAGCGCGGTGCCGCTGCAATAGCGCCGCGGGATCGACTGCGCCGCCCAGGGCATCATCGCAGTTTCCCTGATGTCCTCGATGCCGACGATGCGCAGCTCGGAATTCCAGAAGCGAATTTCCTTGGTGTGGAAATTGGCGATGATGCGGTTGAGCGCGCCGGGATAATCGCAGGCCGGCAGGTTGCGGCTATAGAGCGGGCCGGGCAGCCAGAAGTTCTTCTCGAAAATATTGGCAGCGTACGGTTGCGACGCCGCCGTCACGCCGAGCGCCGCGACCAACGCCGCCGCCGCCATCCGGCCGAGCCTGGCCATACCCGCACTCCGTCCCGCACCTAGATTAAGGCCGACAAGCGTGCCGCGCAGCCGCCGACCGGTCAAGAGCACAAAAGCTATGCCCGACACGCAATCGGCAAGCGTGACAAAGCGGCCACGGCTGGACCGATTCACCTGTCACAATTGCGCCGGCAAGCGAAATTTTTGCCGCCGTGCTAAGTTTTTGTGGACGAACGTTGATTCGTTATGTCGACGGGGTGTGAGGCGTATCTGGCCCGTGTCCCGGCCTCTCACTGAGCTCCCTTTGGTTGTCGGGTAGTCGATTGCCCGCCCCTTTCGCGGCGACGGGCAGCGTGCGGAGGCGTTCGCCGGCGGGCAAAGAGGCCGCTGACGGTGATGGCGGCGAGCCAGCGCCGAATGCCGGCGGCTCTTGGGGGAGACGGGCTTTCATGGGCGAGGTGCATCGGCTGCAAACCGCGGAGGCGGCTTTCGGCCTGCAGGCAGCGGGACACCTGATGCTCAAGGTGTTTCCCACCTGGGTGCAGGATTTGGCGCTGCTGGTGGAGAGCGTCGAGGCGGTGCGGCCGCCCGGCGCCCTGGCCGACTGGCAGCCCGGTGCCATCGTGCGGCTGCCGTTCTCGAAGCGCATCTGCAGCAACGGCTCGGCCGTGTGCAGCCAGGCGCTAATGGCGCTCGCCGATACCGCCATGGTGATTGCCTGCTCGGCGGCCTGGAACGGCTACCGGCCCATGAGCACCATCGACCAGACCACGCACTTCCTGCGGTCGGTCAATTTCGACATCGTCGCCGATGCCCGGGTGGTGCGGATCGGCCGCAACACCAGCTTCGGCCGGGTCATGCTGCTCGGCGCCCACGACCGCCGCCCGGTCGGCATGGTGGCGAGCGCCTATTCGATGATGTGACTTTGTTGCTACTCCCCCGCGGTAGCGGTGCTCGATAAGGCCGCGCCGCCTTCCAAAACTTCCCGCAAGCTTCTAAGCTTCGCTACCTGCTGGCGGGAGGCGTACGGCGATGCGTCGGAATGGGTTGACCGTGGCGTTGGCGGCGTTGCTCTTGATCGGCGCGACTAAGCTTGCGCTTGCCACCTTTGCCGGACCGGCATCGCCCTCGGGCCCCTGGCCACGGGTCACCGGCAACGATACCGGCGGCATCATTCCCTATACGCCGGCGATCGAAGGCGCGTACGAGCAGATGGCGCAGGATTATTGCGCGCGCTGGCACCGCATCTCCAAGGTCACCTCGGTGCACCGCGCCTACGGCGACTACATCAGTTTCATCTGCATCGATAAGCCGTGGGTGATCCACTAGGCCGTTAGGCCCAGTCGCCGACCACCCCTTGAACCAGCGCCAGCGCCGCGACCGCCGCCGTATCGGCGCGCAAGATGCGCGGTCCCAGACACAGCCTGACCACATTGGGCAGCTTCAGCAAGACCGCGCGCTCGTCCTCGGCGAAGCCGCCCTCCGGGCCGACCAGCACCGCAAGCGGCGCCCCGCGCGGCACGGCTTTGAGCGTCGCGACGGGATCGGCAATATCCGCGGCCTCGTCGCAGAACACGAGCCACCGCGCCGCATCGCGGCGGGCTAGGACGTGATTGAGCTCAACCGGCTCCCCGATCTCAGGCACCGCGAGAATGCCGCACTGCTCGGCAGCCTCGATGGCGTTCGCCTTCATGCGGCGGAGATTGACCCGCGCCACCTGGCCGTGGCGGGTCAGAACCGGCTGCAACAGCCCCGCGCCCATCTCCACCGCCTTCTGCACCAGATAATCGAGCCGTGCCGATTTGAGCGGCGCGAACAGGTAGTGCAGGTCGGGCAGATGCGTCTGCGCGCGGGTCCGATGGGCGACCACGAGGGCCGCCGCGCGCTTGTGCGCCTCGACGGTCGCCGCCCATTCGCCGTCGCGGCCGTTGAAGACCAGCACGCGGTCGCCGGAGGCCATCCGCAGCACCGTGGTCAGGTAATGGGCCTGAGCGCGGGGAAGCGCTACGGCGGCGCCGGCTGCAAGCGGCGCCTCCACGTAGAGGCTCGGACTGCGAAAATCGTAGGCGGGCATGGCGACTGCGCTATAATCGACGCGGTTTGGCTTTAAGGCTCTGGCTTTACCCCTATCCGCAACGATGTGCACCAGCGTCGCACCCTCAAGGACCGGGCCGGCTCTGCCGCCATGTCGCCGAATTCCCGGGGCTTCTACTCGCCCGCAGCCATGACGCAGACTCGGACGCAGACTTGGACACAGGCTTGGACCAAGGCATGGGAACGCGGAAAAACGCAATAAAACGCTGGTCGCTGGCGGCGGGCCTCGCGCTCATCGCCGCTCTGGCGCTGCCGTCCTACGCGGCGGCGCAGGGCCAGGCGCCCGCGGCCTCGCCGTTCCCCCCGCCACCGCCGCCGGGCCAGACCGGCGTCTTTGGCGCGCCGCCCGAGGCCGCGCCGCCCGCTGTCGCACCGCCGGCCTCCGCATCGCCATTTCCGACCGGTCCGCAACAATCGGTATTCCCACAAGGCGGCGGTGGTGCATTTTCGGCTTTCGGCGCGCCGGCCCAGCAGCAGATGCCGCCGCAGTGCCAGGGGTTCCCAAAGCTCCGCGACGAAGCGAGGCAAAGGGCCGAAAAGGTCGGCGAGATCAGCAAGCGCAAAGGCGACCGCAAGGAGATGTGCGGCGCAATCACCCGCTTCGCCGAGGCCGAGGACAAGCTGCTGAAGTTCCTCGAAGACAATAAGACTGCGTGCGGCATTCCTCCCCAGATCGTAACGCAGGCCAAACAGGGCCACGTCGGCACGGTGAAATTCCGCGACACGGTCTGCGCCGAGGGCCCGAAGCCGAAAATCCCGACGCTGAGCGACGCCATCCCGACGACGCCAATCGACACGCCGAAGAACACCAGGACCGGGCCCGGCACCTTCGACACGCTGACCGGCAATCCGCTGAGCCGATGACCGCGACGCCCGCCCGTCCCGGCTCGGTCGCCGACGCGACCGGGAATTGGGTCGACACGCTGGCTCCGGTGTGGCTGCGGCCCTATCTGCGGCTCGCCCGGCTCGATCGGCCGATCGGCTCGTGGCTCCTCTTGCTGCCGTGCTGGTGGTCGTCGGCGCTGGCCGCGGTCGCAGGCCACGCCCGGGCGCCAAATCTTTCGCACCTCGTGCTGTTCTTCATCGGCGCCTTCGCCATGCGCGGTGCCGGCTGCACCTGGAACGACATCGTCGACCGCGACCTCGACGGCGCCGTCGAGCGCACCCGCTCGCGGCCGATTCCATCCGGCCAAGTCAGCGTGGCGCAGGCGGTGCTGTTCCTGGTGCTGCAGGCGCTTGTCGGCCTTGCCGTGCTGATCAGCTTCAACGGCTACACCATCGCGCTCGGCATCGCCTCGCTCGCCATCGTCGCGGTCTATCCGTTCATGAAGCGCATCACCTACTGGCCGCAGATCGTGCTGGGGCTGGCATTTTCCTGGGGCGCGCTGATGGGCTGGGCGGCCGCCTTCGGCCGGCTCGATGCGGCACCGCTTCTGCTCTATGCCGGATCGATCTCCTGGGTGATCGGCTACGACACCATCTACGCCCACCAGGACCGCGAGGACGACGCGCTGATCGGGATAAAGTCGACGGCGCTGCTGTTCGGTCCGCGCACCAAGCCGATGCTCGTCGTGTTCTACGCCATTGCCGTGGCTTTGATCGGCGCCGCCGGTTTTTCGGCCGGCGCCGGCATCGTGTTCGCCTTAGGCCTCGCCGTCTTCGCCGCCCATCTTGCCTGGCAGGTGCGGCGCCTGGATATTACCGATCCGGACAAATGCCTCGCCGTGTTCAAGTCGGACCGCGACGCCGGCCTGATCCTGTTCGCCGCCCTCGTGCTCGACGCGGCGCTGGCCCGCCTTACTTGAAACGCGCATGACTGAGCCGCCGCGGCCGGGCTTGCCGGAACGGCCCGGCCAGCGCAGGATGCCGGGTGGAATCGGCCAAAATCCCGAAACTCGCAGGCCCCCAAGAGGCCGCGCATTCATAACAACAAAAGCCATTCATCCTTAGGGAGCACTCCATGCACTCATCCCCCGTGCTGGGCCTGACCGCCACGGCCCTTGCGCTCGCCCTCGCCCTGCCAACCGTAGCCCGCGCCGACAGTCCCTCGGCCCTGACCGGCGTCGTCTCCTCGGCTGCCGAAGGCGCCATGGAAGGCGTCGTCGTCACCGCCCACAAGGACGGCTCCATCGTCTCGATCAGCGTCACGACCGACGCCAAGGGCCGCTACGCCTTCCCGGAGAACCGGCTCGAGCCCGGCCACTACACGCTCGCCGCCCGCGCCGTCGGCTACGACCTCGCCGCGCCGTCTTCGGCCAACGTCATCGCCGAGAAGACCGCGACCGCCGACCTCAAGCTCGAGCCGACCAAGAATTTGCCGGACCAGCTCACCAATGCCGAATGGATGATGAGCTTCCCCGGCACCGAGGAGCAGAAGGCCACGCTGCTCAACTGCACCAGTTGCCACACGCTCGAACGGGTCGCCAAATCGACCCATGACGCCGACGAGTGGACCCACGTCATCAGCCGCATGATGGGCTATGGCGCGGTCAGCCAGCCGGTCAAGCCGCAGCCGATGCTCGATCGCACGCGCGCCGGTACGCCGGAGCAATACCGCAAGATGGCGGAGTACCTCGCCACCGTGAACCTGAGCGCCACCGACCACTGGCAGTATCCGCTCAAGACGCTGCCGCGCCCGACCGGCCGCTCCACGCACGCCATCGTCACCGAATACGACATGGGCCGCGAGACCACCGAGCCGCACGACATCCTGGTCGATAAGGACGGCGCCGTCTGGTACACCGACTTCGGCGAGATGTTCATCGGCAAGTTCGATCCGAAGACGCTCAAGCTCACCGAATATCCGATCAAGAAGTTCAAGCCGAACGCGCCCGAGGGTCTGCTCTCGATCGAGTTCGATCACGCCGGCCAGATCTGGTTCGACACCATGTACCAGGGCTCGCTCGGCTGTCTCGATCCGCAGACCGGCGAGATCAAATACTACCCGCTCGACGCCAAGTGGAACGACGAGAAGGTGCAGCTCAACTTCACCGGCCTGCACCACGAGGTCGACAACAAGGTGTGGACCAAGTCGGTCGGCACCCAGGAGATCTTCCGCGTCGACTTAAAGACCGGCGACTGGGAGAAGTTCCGTCCGCTCGACAAGTTGCCGACCGTGCAGCGCGCCGGCATCTATCAGGTGATGGCCGACTCCCACAACAATCTGTGGATGGCCGAGTTCACCGAAGGCCATCTCGGCAAGATCGACGCCAAGACCGGCGACGTCACCTGGTACGCCACGCCGACAGCGCACGCGCGCGCCCGCCGCATGGAAATCGACAGCCAGGATCGCGTGCTGGTCACCGAGTATCGCACCAGCAAGGCGGCGCTGTTCGATCCGAAGACCGAGCAGTTCACCGAATATGCGCTGCCGCAATATACCTATCCGTACCGCGCCAACTTCGACAAGAACGGCGAGATCTGGGCCTCCACCATGTCGACCGACCGGGTGGTGCGCATGGATCCGAAGTCGGGCGAGACGGAGCAATACCTGATGCCGTCCGACACCAACATGCGCACGGTGTTCGTCGACAATTCGACGAGCCCGGTGACGTTCTGGGTCGGCTCCAACCACGACCATCGTGTCGTCAAAGTCGAGCCGCTCGATTGAGCGAAGCCAACCTCTCCCCGCGATGCGGGGAGAGGAACGTCGCTTGAGATAAACCCTCGGCGCCCAAACCCCCTCACCCGGATTGCTTCGCAATCCGACCTTTCCCGTCCCGGGGCGAGGTGATGTGAGGCGCCATCGCACGCCCAATCGCACTCCCTCTCTCCGGAGGGGAGAGGGTCGAGGTGAGGGGTTCGGGCGTATGAGAGAATCCGCACCGCCTGAGCTTCACCATCGATGCGAACCTTGCCGGAAGCCCTCATGGATATCCGTGCGAAACATCCACTGGACTTTCTCGGGGTCGGGCTGATTGCCGCGGTGACCCTCGCCGGCTCCGCCCACGCCGCCGACAAGATCCACGTCGGCAAAGCCCAAGGCACCGCCTGGACGTTCCTACCGGTCGACGTCGGCATCGAGCAACACTTCTTCGCCAAGCAGAATCTCGACGTCGAGAGCGCCAATCTCGGCGGCGATGCCAAGGTGCAGCAGGCGCTTGCCGCCGGCTCGATCGACTTCGGGCTCGGTAGCGGCCCGGGCATGGCGTTCATCGCCAAAGGCTCGCCGGCGATCGGCGTCGCCGCTTTCGCCGGCCCGCCGCGCAACATTTCCGCCATCGTGCTGGAAGATTCGCCGATCAAGAAGATCGCCGACCTGAAAGGTAAGACCATCGCGGTCTCTTCCGTCGGCTCGCTCTCCGACTGGCTCGCCAGTCAGATGGCGATCCAGGAAGGCTGGGGCCAGGACGGCATCCGCGCCGTGCCCTTGGGCGCCGTCGAAACCTCGATCGCGGCGCTGAAGGCAAAGCAAGTCGACGCCGTCGTGCTCTCGACCGAGGCGGGCTTCGGCCTCGAAGAGAAAAAGCAGGGCCGCATGCTCGCCTCCATGGACCGCTACGCGCCGCATTTCATCACCCATGTCGTCTTCGCGCAGAAGTCGCTGGTCGCGACCGCCCCAAGCCTGGTCGAGCGTTTCCTCAAGGGCTTCTTCGCCGGCATCGCCTTCATGAAGACCCACAAGGCGGAGACCTCGGCACTCGCCCAGCGCGTGCTGGTGCAGAGCGCGGGCGTGGTCGAGCAGGATTACGATTTCGAGATCGGCATGTTCATCGCCGACGGCCGCTTTGATCCTGACGCGGTCGCGGCGCTCAAGCAGTCCTACATCGACATGGGCACGCTGAAGGAAAAGCCCGCCGACGACGTGCTGTTCACCACGCAATTCCTGCCGGTGCAGCCGTAACACGTAGCTGTTTCCCGGGCGCGGCGCGGCACGAGGCGCAGCGGAGTGGTGCGCCGCAGAACCGGGATCGTTACATACTCAGAGTCTGCGACGATCCCGGATGCGATGCACCGCTTCGTGCTGCATCGCATCCGGGAAACACAGGCAAGAAATCATGGCCACCCTCACCACCCCCGTCACCAACCCCAACGTCACGCGCTCACGGCTCGTGCTGGAGATCGCCTCGGAGATGGCGGGCGGCGCCGCGGCCGACGCCGTGCCCGACTACATTCTACCCGAGGTGAGCTTTCGCCATTCGCGCACGGGAAAACGCGTGCGTTTTTCCGCATCGAGCTCGGCCGCCGGGATTTTCGCCGTAGCGCAGCGCGAGGCCGATCTCGCCATGATCAATCCCGCCGCGGTGCTCGCGGTAGCGCGCAACGGCCAGGGTCTGTTCAAGGAGCCGATGCCGGTCGCGGCCATCGCCGTCATACCGTCGTGGGACCAGTTCGTGTTCGCGGTGCGGCCGGAGACGAAGCTTGCGCGCTTCGAGGACATTCCGGCGCGCAAGGCGAAGCTGCGCGTGCTGATGCGCGGCACGGCGGACCATAGTCTGCATCATATGTTCGACGACGTCGCCGCCGCGGCCGGCTTCTCCCGCCACCACATCGCCGCCTGGGGCGGATCGATCGACAAGCGCGGCAGCGTGCCGTGGCCCTATACCGACACCTTCAAGGCGCTGATCGAAGGGCGGGTCGATGCCGTCTTCGATGAGGCCGCCCACTCCTGGGTGCCGCAGGCCCTCGACGCCGGCATCAAGATCCTCCCGCTCGCCGAGGCGACCGTGCAAAAGCTCGAAGCCATGGGCTACCGCCGCGCCGTGCTGCCGCGCACCGCCTATCCGAAGCTTTCAGCCGACGTGCTGACGCTCGACTTCTCAGGCTGGACCGCGTTCGTCCACGCCGATGCCGACGACGCTCTGGTCACGCAAATCTGCACAAGCCTCGACGCCCGCAAAGCCAACATCCCCTGGGAAGAGCCCGGCGCGCTGCCAGTCGCGCGCATGACTCGCGAGGCCCCCGACACACCGCAGATGGTGCCGCTGCATCGCGCGGCGGAGAAGTTTTGGAAGGGCCTAGATTATCTGTAGCGACCTCTTTCCTGATTGGGAAAGCTGCTAGTCAGCGCCATTCCCACTCGGACAAACATTCCAGTTGCCCAATTCCGTGCCACCGACCTTGAGATAGCAGCAGAACCAATTGGGTGATGATCGTTGCGCTACGCAAACTGCTGCCAAATGGGCTCATCGCAGCAAAAAATTCATTTTGGATAACAGTCTTTCGAAATCGATTGGCTTGGTGTCGAACTCATCACAACCAGCAGCGAGCGCTCTCTCACGCGATCCTGTCATCGCGTGGGCAGTGAGGGCGATGATAGGAATGTGCTTGGTCACATCATCTTCCTTGAGTCGACGCGATGCCTCCCAGCCGTCAATGACCGGTAGATCGAGGTCCATAAGGATGATGTCTGGCATCACCGCTGCGGCGATGGTGCAACCGGCTTCGCCGTCAGCCGCCGTTATGACTTCGTAACCGTCCAGCAGCTCCAGGCGCATCTTCAGCATGAAGACGTTATCGTCATTGTCCTCAACGTACAGCACTTTTGTCACACACTCGTCTCCGAAGCCAACGACTTTTGCCGCAACCCAGAAACAGCGCGACGAACTGCTTGGATGAGTTGTGCGGCGTCAAAGGAATTCTTCAACAGGATGGCTTCGACGCCACTGTTGAGTCGCTTACGGTCCGCTGCCGTGAGGTCGAGTGCGGTGACGACAACGACAGGAATGTCTCGCCACTTCGGACTGTCACGTAAGGCGGCCAAAAGCTGAAAGCCGTCCATTTCCGGCATCATGAGATCGAGCAAAATAATGTCCGGCGTCTCGGTCCCTAACCGCTCGAGTGCGACACGGCCATTTTCGGCCTCTGATATGACCCAACGTTGCGGCTCAAGTTGAGCTCGGACGGTATCGCGCTGTGTCGCATCATCCTCGACCATCAAGATGTGCGTCGGCCGCGCTTTGGCTTGAAACGGTTGCAGCAATGCAATCAGCTGGTTCCTGTCGATCGGCTTTGTCAGATAGCCAGCGGCGCCGAGCATCGCACCTTTGCGCTGTTGATCAGTAATCGTGGCCATAATGACGGGAATGTCGGCGAGTGCTGGATTGCCGCGCAATGCAGCAATGACGGTCCAGCCATCGATGTCCGGCATTACGACGTCGAGCGTGATTGCGATCGGGTGTAGTTCCTCGGCAAGTTTCAACCCCTCGCGACCGCCATTGGCTGTTATGACCGAGAAGCCCTCTTCTCGTAGATGATTGGCAATGAGTTCCCGTGCGGTTGCATCATCATCGATCACAAGCACACAATCGCCAGTAATCTTTTGTTCTGCGGGCTCAAGCCTGGGTTCAACAGTTTCGTCAATCGATTCCGCGCCACCGGCGGGTAAGTGGACGACAAACGTTGAGCCCTTGCCAGCTTCACTGGTCACTGTGACGTCACCGCCCATCATGCGACAAAGACGACGCGTGATGGCGAGGCCGAGGCCAGTCCCACCGTAACGCCGCGCCGTCGATTGGTCCGCTTGCGTGAATTCTTCGAAAAGCTTGCTCAACTGCTCTGGCGTCATCCCAATGCCGGTATCGGTGACAGCAAAATCGAGCCAACGCTGTCCATCGGCTGATGTCGGAGTGACTTGTAGCGTCACTTCACCGTCTTTCGTGAACTTGCAGGCGTTGCTCAAAAGGTTGAGCAAGATCTGCCGCAAGCGTAGCGGGTCAGCATATAAGGGGCCGAGATCCTTTGGACAGGTCACCTTCAGTTGATTTTTGTTCTGTTCTGCCAGCGGTCTTGCGGTGCCAGTCACATCGTCGATCAACCCGGCCAAATGTATCGTCTCAGGGTTGAGATCCAACTTCCCCGCTTCGATCTTCGAGAGATCGAGAACCTGATTGATGAGATCTAGCAAATGCTTGCCAGCACGATGTACCCGTCGGAGCGGCTCCAAAGCTTTTTCCGTGCCAAAGCGAGCTGCGTTGGTCACCATCATTTCGGTCAAGCCGATGATCGCATTGAGGGGGGTGCGCAGCTCATGGCTCATATTGGCAAGGAAGGCCGATTTGGCTCGGTTTGCTGTTTCAGCCTGCTGCATGGCGTCTTGGAGCTCCTCCTGACGAGCCTTGAGCTCCGTAATATCCGTGTAGACACAGACTGTGCTGCCGTCCGGCGTACGCCGCTCGCTGATTCGTACCCAAACATGGCCGTGATGAGACTCAATGAAGCCTTGCGGGCTGCTGTGCGCGCGCAGACGCGTCTTGATCCACTGTTGCGGTGGTTGCCCCGCTGTATTTAGTACGCCGCGCTCGACACCAATCCTCAGGAGATCCGCAAACTTCGTCCCCGGCCGGATGATGTCGTCGAGTCTCGGATACAATTCCCGAAACTTGCTGTTGCTAAGAACCATCCGATCGCTAGGGTCGAACAGCACGAAGCCATCGGAGATGGTCTCGATGGCCGTTTGAACCATGCGCCTCTGCTCTTCGCTCGCCGCCGATAGTTTTGCTCGTTCGCGAATGCTGTCGCGGAATAGCTCGAGCGTATGCGCGACAGCTCCTATTTCGTCTGGCGCCGACGTGGGTATCTCGACATTGAGATTGCCAGCAGTAATGCCGGCCATAGCCGTGACGACCGTATCGAGAGGCCCGGAAATTGAGCGCAGCACAACGAAAGCGGCCAATATTCCCAAGACAATGGTGCAGCCAACAATAATGACTGCGATGAGCGTTGTTCTGGCGACGTCCGCCTGTACGCGCTTCCGCACCGTTGCGGCTTCTTGATTAAGACCTTCAACGAAGGTCGTCAGTCGGGAGTCAATCGCGACGCTGTGCTGCCGAGCCGAAGCCAAAAATGTATTGCCGACGATGCGCTGATCGTTGGTATATTCGTCGACCGCACGTTTGGCATCGCCTTCGAATTCAGCCACCTCCGCCCGAATGGTGGCGGCGACGGTCGGTTGGCTTCGCGCCAATATGTCGAGCTTTTGCGATAAGCGCTCTTTAGCCGCATTGGCATTCATTTCTGAAAGTCGCAGCAGGCTCGCCGCAAGATCCATGAGCCAATAGCGATATTCGCCAAAGGCAGAGCGAATCTCGGTGCCAAGCTCAGCGAGGTCTGCAAGTTTCGCCGTCTCGGCCACGGCGCGGGAATTCGCTGCAAGATTGGCCGTCGTATACAGCGTGGTGCCGGCAAGGATGGCAACTAGGATCGTAACGACGACCAGTATTCTGGTTCTGATGCTGAGCCGACGCAGCATCGCTTATCCTCTCGGTGTCGCTTATCGATAGAGGGTAATGCTTATGACGCCACCGAGATCGCCTTCATTGCGTCCTTCCTTGGGATAGCCGGTAATATCTCGGTCGCCCTTGGGGCCGCCGTGACACGAAAGACAAGAAGCAGCGTAGTATTCAGGCACGGCCATTCGAAAAGCCGTACGTCCCTTGTTATCCGCGACAGCGGAGAAGTCCTTACCCTTGGGCCAGCTTGGCTGGAGAAATTTCTCATTGATCACCTGCAGTTCCCAGGCGTCCGGGCGCGCTTTGATATTGCGGATGAGATCGGGCGGGGCAGTCACCTTCATTTCTGCTTCGGGGCCCGCTTTGCGGTTAAAGACCTCGTTGACCAAGCGGCCGAAAGCAGATGGGATGAACCCCTTAAAAGCAACACCCTTCTTGTTGATCGTGTCTTGATTTGCGTCCACCACTTCCGCGATTGATTCCATTTGCCAGTGCAATAATCGGCCGTGGCGCGTTGATGGCTCGATGCTGTTCGGGTCGGTTTTGGTGCTCTCGCTATAAACCTGAACGGCTTCCCCTAGGATTTTCACGCCGGTCAAGCCCTTGTCACCGACAGCGGCATCATTGATTTCAGTCTGATGACGCGACACCACGGTTCGGCCGGCCCGTAGCATCGCCGCGAGACTTTCGGCTACCACGCCGTCATCGTTGGTATCCCCCGGCGACTGGGCCGAGCCGAAGATGAGAAGTGCTGACGTAAGGAGTGCGACCCCAATCGCCGTTCTCCCAGCCGGTTGCCCCCGCCGTGAAGTCTTCAACATCAGCTTTCTCCTGGTGTGGGATCTTTAACCTGCCCTTCCGTTTTGCGAAGATCAAGCCCAACGCGCGCTCGAACAGGAGCGACGCAAATCAAGATCTTCGGCTGACGAAGAAGGCTTCCAGAATGCGATCCTCTTTGGTTGCAATTCGCTGCGGGCCTTCAAGTACGAAATCATCACCTAGTCCTTGGGCGGTGGCTGCGGATACGAGTACGCGATCGGACTGACTTGCTGCCTCAATCCGCGCCGCAATATTGACTGTGTCACCCCACACGTCATAGGCGAAGCGTCGTGTGCCAATAACACCGGCAATGATAGGACCGGTATGCAAGCCGACTCGGATTGAAAATGGCACCGGTAGCCGGGGTTGCAACTGTTTGGCGGCAGAAACCATATCAAGCGCAAACCTGGTCGCAGTCCGCGCATGATTCATCCGAGGCGTTGGAACACCAGCGACGGCCATATAATTGTCGCCGATCGTTTTGATCTTCTCGACACCGAAATCATCGGCCAGCCGGTCGAATTCGCTGAATAGCTGATTAAGGCAACCGATGATTTCGTATGCCTTCATCCGCGCTGTGATCTTTCCGAAACCGACAATGTCGGCAAAGATTATCGATGCTTCGTCGTGATGGTCCGCTATGCGGTTTTCGCCGCTGCGCAAGCGGGTCGCGATCTCGGGAGGCAACACGTTGCGCAACAGAGATTCTGAGCGCTTCTTCTCCTCCTCAATCCTATTGAGATAGTCGACCTCGAGCGCGCGCAGCGACCCGCGACGCATGGCGGACGCAATGCGGGCGCGCAGGATCATTGGATTGAACGGCTTCGGCAGATAGTCTTCGGCGCCCAGCTCAATGCATTTTGTGACTTTTTCGATATCAGTATCTGCACTGATCATCACAACCGGAGTTTCCCGAGTGTCGGGATTGCCCTTGATAATCTTTAGCACCTCGTCGCCGTTCAAACCCGGCATCATCATATCAAGCAGAACAACGCCGAAGCTTTCTTGCTGTAGAAGCGTCAGAGCCTCGTTGCCGCTCGCCGCGGTCGCAATTCGCTGATGGCCGTCGCTCTCCAGCAGCAATTGCAGCGTGTAACGATTATCTTCATTGTCGTCGACAACAAGAATGCCTGCGGCTTGCGGTTGCATGAACTCTTTCGGACCAAATTGATCGGTATGATACTACTGTGCCTGCCATTGCGACACAACGTGGGCATTTCTACCGGTCGAGAACTGGCCCGAGCAGATTTGGCCACTGGTCGTCGCGCGGCTTAGATCGGGCGTGGGGCATGGGCCGCCGGAGGTAAGAGAGCGCACGATGCTTAGGGATGCGACGGAAGCGGGCACGCGAACAAAGTACGTAAGTCGTCGAGCTCGGAGCCGCGACAACCCTGGCAGGTTGTGCTAGATTTCTAATCGATCGTCGCTCAGCGGAGCATCGACGGCCAAATTGGGGGAAATCTCATGCGCGCATTGTCTCCCTTCAGCGCGATCGCGCTAATTGCAATTACGTCGTTCGTCACGGCGTCTGCCATGGCCGCAAAGTCATGTGAGGAATATTGCCTTGGCGTTTGCCAAACCGCAGCCTCCAAAAGCTGGTGTCTTGGTAACTGCGGGCAGAAATGCCGGTTGAGTCATCCTAATCACTGAGCAGGGACGCAGCGCCCCCGGGCGCAACCGCGGCCCCTTCCCCGGCGCAAATGCCGAGATTTATCGTGGGACTCGGGCGCCAAAAGCCTGCATCTGGTGTAGCGAGCAAGGTAGCAGGCGCGGCGCTTTTGCCCTCCGCGCGTTTAGTGCGTCGAGTGGCTTCTGGCACGTTGCCACCAGAGCCCGCCGCCAAGGGGCCTGCCCAGGCCCCTGAAACTCCCTCCTCGGTGAGCAGCGGCGGGCTCACCCTGATGTCAACGGCTGGAGGACGACACCCAAGCAGCGTCTCGGAGCCCGATTCGGCCGAGGATGTCATCATCGCTCTTGTTCTGGCAGCTGGCTCGACGTCGGCTCTTACCGCGAAGGCGACCGGAATAGCGCATGACCTGAAGCCCCAGCAGTACTCTCCTGATACAGTAAACGAGATCCTACGAACTGCTCGCGTTTTTCGACAATATTGCAACAAAGAAGATTCCTTTATCTGATAGCAATCCCGCCGATCGTTCGGCGGAGAAAATCATGGCTACGGGGATTGCGAACGCTGCGGGGGCACCTCTTCGCGGCATGTACAATTTGAACGCATCTCGATCCTCTTTCGTTTTTGTAGCCGCTTGCTTCGCGGTCGTTCTGTTTGCGCTAGTTCCAGCGAGCACCCGAATCGCCGGACTTCAGCTTGACGGTCTTTCGATAGGTTTGATACGGGCGGTTGGAGCTGGCTTGTTGACCGCTCCTCTGTTGATTATTTTTCGGATGCGACCACCAAATAATATCAAGGATCTCGGCTTATTGCTCGTGTATGCGTTTGGAAATTTCGCCGGATTTCCGGTCTTATTTAGCTTAGGCACCCAGAGAACTTCGGGCTCGCATGTGGCGCTTATAATGGCGACGATGCCTCTGTTAATTGGGATTATCGGCATCATTCTTGATCGCCGACTTCCGCGGTGGACCTGGTTCCTTGGTATGTCCATCGCCGTAGCAGGCGAAGCGGCCCTCGTCGGCTTGCGCAATCTCGGCACCGCGGCCGGTGCCGCAATCGCCGGCGATGCCATCGTGTTCGCCGGCTGTACACTATCTGCAATCGGTCTCGTTGCCGGCGCTCGTCTCGGTTCGCGAATGAATCCATTGGTCGGCGCTCTTTGGGCGATGACAATAGCCGCCGCAGGACTCGTTCCGTTCGCCGCAATGCATGCCTTGGCCGAGCCATACAGGTATTCAAATCTGACAGTGATGACGTGGGCTGCTATCGTCCAAATCACTCTTGGGGCTGCCGTCTTGGCAAATATCTCGTTGGTGTGGGCCCTTTCGAGAGGCGGCCTCGTTCGCGTCGCGCCAATTCAGTTTGCCCAACCGGTATGCGCGCTATTCTTCGCGAGTGCGTTGCTGAATGAGCGCTTGACACCATCCTTATTAATCGTCGGCGCTGCGATCGTTCTTGGCATCGTCACTGCGTCCCGCGGAGCACGTCCGAGCAAAACAACCCGCACAATCGCCGAAAGGGTGAGGTCTGTTGCACAATACCTTTCCCCGCTGTTTTTTGAGCAAGAGCGCCCCTATCGGCCGTCCGATCATGAGCCCTGCGAACTTGACATTGGTGTAGGACAAAGTCCACGCGCTCAAGCCCTTGTTAGCGAGCCGGCCTAAATTCAAGTACGGGAGTGTGCGTTGCGGCCGACGCTAGTGCTGCGGACCGCAAAGACTAAGTTCACGCTCGGCACGGAACACGTTGCTGTATAAGTTGGCGATCCATTGCCGACCGCTTGACGTTACGTTGAGATAGCGGATCGCGGTCTGGATATGGCCCGAAATGCTGTTCCAATAGAACTGCGGATATTGATCGGTGAGATCGGCTGGCGAGGTATAACCCAGCTGCCGATTCATTCCGACCTCTTCGAACTCGTGGTATAGCGCATTGGCCTTGCGCAGGTAGTGTGGATCGCCGAGCTGACCGATGAGATCGGCAGCCCGCATCAGCAATCCTTCTTCGTTTTCACCATCACCGCCATCAAACTGCGGTGGAAAGCGCGTGCACTCGATCGCCCGACTGATTCTGGCCGCGTCGAGAAACTTGCTCTTCCCGATACGGTCCATCACGTAGAGCTTCGATCTATCGACATGATATGGCAGCAGAGCTGCGTCCGATGATCCGCGCGGTAGTTTGGTTTTGTCACCCTTTGCATTGATCACATAACCGTCAGGTCCATCGCCCTGCAGGATGCCGCGCACGTAACCGATATCGTGGAACAAGCAGGCAATAATCAAATGGGCAAAATCGCTCATATTTGTCGGCATCAGAAGGGCTCGACCCTTCATGATGTCGTAGCCGACAAGAGTGACGAGCATCGTATGCTCGACGTTATGATAGAGCGCATCGCTGTTGCCGATACAGTCGAGCGCAAGCCTGGCCGCTGACGGTATGAGTTCGGTCAACGCTGTCTCGGTCGATCCGAACCTCCGTTGCATGTGCTCGGCAAGGTAAGACCCTAAGGCCTCTGCCGCCAATTCCGGAACGGTAATCAAAAGTAGCCCCCGCTATGCCCATTTCAACGGGAGCCCGATGCTACGCGCAGCCGGGGAAGAACGGCAAGGCCAGAACAGTCTGCCCGGCCTCATCCATGACCATCATCATGGGGCCGGGAGGTCTGTACTTGCGCTCCTTTTGTAGTTCTCTAATGGTGCGCTCAGCATAGGAAAGTGCCGCCTCCCGGTCGGGCAAGTTCATTCCGTGAAGATCATCCTCCGCTTCCGCGTCCGATGACTGGATATTAAAGAAATATTGAGGCATCGGTAGCCTCCATGCACATCAGCATCTTCAAGTGCCGATGCTGTTCTCAAAACATGAAATTCTTATGTCGCCTCCGCCCGTGCCATTGCGGCAGAAAACCTACCGCGACCAGTGCTTTGTCACACAAGCGATCCAAGTCGCGCTCGCCCGCCGATGCCAAGGCGGCCATCCGTCTGACAAGGGCGCGCCGGGCGCTGTGCGGGCCTCGGTCATGAAGGTCCACAAGGGCGCGATCGTGGGCTGCCCGCAAGATCGCAGGTGGTTGATGGATCGAAATTTTAAATGAGTTCTGCGAATGGAAGAGCTTTGCAGCGCTCCGATGCGAACGTCTTCATCCGACGAGGTGCGGCGGCCGCCGTAAGCTTGCCGAGCCCTCCCGCCGACAGCCAAACGGAAACGCTACCCGTCAACGACGGGTGCGTTTCCGATCAGACTGGCATATCCGCGCTATTTCTTGGCGGTGAAAACCGGGGCGCAGTCGCCCATGCAGACCTTGCCCTGATTGGCGGTCGCGGCGTCGCGGGTCACCTTCTCGCCGGCGCGGAAAACAGGGGCGCAGTCGCCCATGCAAACCTTGCCCTGATTGGCGGTCGCGGCGTCAAGGACGACCTTGTCCCCCAGCCTAATGTTACTCATCGATTGCCTCCTTCAGATAAAACAGTTCAAGATTTCCGAACTGCACTCTGAAGGGTACAAACGGGGGTATTTCCAAATTCTATTTTCAAAACCTAAAAATGTTTACATTCTGAAGCAAAACGGTGATTGCATTTTCATGAGCTGCGAGAGCAGGTTCTTAACTAGCGGCAATCAGTAAGAAGCGTATTCGCAGCTTTACGCATGCAGCCGCCTACCTATTTCCTGACGGTGAAAACGGGTGCCATGTCGCCGAAGCGCACCTTGCCCCGATCGGTGGTGGCGTCGCGGATTACCTTGTCGCCGGCGCGGAAAACACGGGCGCAATCACCCATGCAGATCTTGTCCCGATTAGCGGTCGCGGCATCGCTGACTACTTTCTCCCACGGCCTAATATTGCTCATCGAGGTCTCCTCTGATCTAAACCGTCGCGTTTTCTGAGCTGGATTGATTTGTCTGCCGATCTATTCGATCACCTCGTCATCATCGCGGCGTGCACAGCACAAGTATTTGGGGCAAGATCGTAAAGCAAAGCCAGAGGAACAAGAAGAGTGGATCGGTGCCCTATCATGATTTTGTCGAAGACAAATATTGAGCGAGACGAGTACCAACAAAGTGGCTATGCGGCTTGTAGCTATGGCTCATTAGCAGAACTTATGTTCGCGTTGCGTCACAGAGCCCAGATGTTGAGGCGTGATATTATTCCCAGCATTCCAGTCGGCGACGCCGGCGACATTTGGGCTAGTTGTGCGGCGCGGCATATTTGACCACGCGATGTCCGATTTGGATCAATCGCGTTGTTTGGAGCACCTTGGCCCACCTCCGCTCTTAGCCCAAAAGATGGGGTAATCGGCCGGCGGCTTGTGGACAGCTGAAGATTTTGGGTGCTGCGCTTGATGCTCCCCCACGGCGTGGGGGAGAAAAATTAATTTCGCGCGATGATCTCGCGTTCGCCGCGATGCACGGTCGGCGTCGCCGGCAGCTTGCCGGCGCGTCGGCGCATCAGGCGCGACGGGCGGCGCCGGGCAATCGCGCTCCTGCGCCGGCGGCGCCAGGTCGGCGCTTCGACACGCAGTGCGCCGATGCGCGCGAAGGGCTCGCGCAACGCGCCGTCTTTATCAGCGACCAGCAGGGGAAGCCCGAGCACTTTGCCCCAGGTCTGCCATTCGGCGACGATCTCGTCGCCGTCGGGCGAACTAAACAACAGCAGTGACAGCGCCGGATCGCGATGTTCGAGCACGACGGCGATGGCGCCGGGCGCCTGGCCTGCCACGCCGCTGAGCCGGATGGCGACGCCGCGGAAATCGGCGACCGGCATGTTGAGTGCCATGCGGATGCCGGCGACGCTGCGACGCAGCACCACGCGCTCGCGATGCAGATCGACGACGCGCAGCCGCTCGTCGGCCGCGTCATCGGCCGCGGTGAAGCGCACGGGCAAGGAGAACGGGTCGAGCCGCGACGGCTGCCCCATCGCGTTTTTGTCGCGATGGGGTGCCGCCAAGGGGCTCGCCCCGGCAGCGGACCTGCCGGCTTCCATTTGACGCCTCGAAACTCAAGCTCCCCCCGGGCTGTTGCCGCCCGGTTGCCGCAACCCTGCCAGAGTGCGGTCGCAATGGCCTTAAGGAGACTGGTTAAGAGGTCGTGTGAGGCGGCGCATGATTGACGAGCCGTTGCCGACACGAAGAAAATTGCTTGTTTCCCGCGCTCGCTTCCCGGATGCGGTGCAGCACAAAGCGCAGCGAAGTGATGCACCGCCGATCCGGGACTTCGCAGACTCGGGCGTTCCGCAGCAAGGCCAGCTCGGAGTTTGCAACGATCCCGGGTCTGCAGCGCATCGCATCACTTCACTTCGTTACGTGCTGCGCCGCGCCCGGGAAACGGCTTGTTTTCGCCTCGCGGCGCGCATAAATGGTTTACCAATCCTCATGTCATCGCTCCTCGACCAGACCGCGCTTGCCGACCTCGCCGAGCGCCTTGTTGCGGCCGCCAAGCGCGCTGGCGCCGATGCCGCCGACGCGCTCGCCCTGCGTGGCGTGTCCCTGTCGGTTGACGTGCGCGACGGCGCGGTCGAGGAATCGCAGCGCTCCGAAAGCGACGACATCGGGCTTCGCGTCTTTGTCGGAAAGAAGCAGGCGGTGGTGTCGACCAACGACGTCAAGGGCGACGGCGCGGCCGCGCTCGCCGAGCGGGCGGTCGCCATGGCGCGCGCCGCGCCCGACGACCGCTTCGCGGGCCTCGCCGATCCGGCCGCGCTGGCGCGCGATTTTCCGCCGCTGGACCTCATAGATTCTACGATGCCCGACGTCGGCGTGCTGGAGGAGCGCGCCCGTGCCGCCGAGGCCGCCGGCCTCGCCGTTTCGGGCGTCAGCAAATCCGGCGGCGCCTCGGCCTCGGCCGGCATCGGCGGCATGGTGCTGGTGACGAGCCATGGCTTTCATGGCGCAAGCCTCGCCTCGCGCCATTCCATCGCCATGGAGGCGATCGCCGGCTCCGGCACCGCCATGGAGACCGATTACGACTATTCTTCCGCGCTGCACGCCGCCGATCTCGAGGCCGCCGCCACGATTGGCCGGACCGCCGGCGAGCGCGCGGTCAAGCGCCTCAATCCGCGCAAGGTGGCGACGCGCCGCGTGCCGGTGGTGTTCGACGCCCGCGTCGCGGGCACGCTGATCGGCCATCTCGCCAGCGCCGCGAACGGTGCGTCGGTGGCGCGCAAAACGAGCTTCTTGCGCGAAAAACTCGGGCAGCGCATTTTCGCCGAAGGCATCACGATTGTCGACGATCCGTTGCGCCAGCGGGGCTTGCGCTCGCGGCCGTTCGACGCCGAAGGCGTCGCTACCGCAACGCGCAAGCTGGTCGAGGACGGCGTCCTGAAAACCTGGCTGCTCGACAGCGCGACCGGCCGCGAGCTCAATCTGAAAAGCACCGGCCACGCCAATCGCGGCGTGTCGTCGCCGCCTTCCCCGGGCCCGAGCAACCTCTATCTCGTCGCCGGCACGAAAAGCCCCGGGCAACTGATCGGCGAGATCGAGGACGGATTTTTGGTCACGAGCCTGATCGGCGTCGGCGTCAACCTCGTGACTGGCGACTATAGCCGCGGCGCTTCCGGGTTCTGGATCGAGCGCGGCCAGCCGACCTTTGCGGTGGGCGAGGTGACCATCGCCGGGCATCTCTCCGAGATCTTCAAGAGTCTCGCGCCCGCCAACGATCTGAAATTCCGCTTCGGCACCGATGCGCCGACCGTGCGCGTGGAAGGATTGACCGTTGCCGGCCAATGAGGCGGTCGACCTGAAAGCGCAAGCCGCACGCCTCGAACAAGGCGTGCGCGAAGCAGGCCGCTTGGCGCGGTCGATGTTCGGCACATCGCTCAACAACTGGACCAAGGGCGAGGCGGCCTCGCCGGTCTCGGAGGCCGACATCGCCGTCGACAAGCTGCTCCGCGAGCGGCTCACGGCCGGCAATGAGGGCATTGCCTGGCTGTCGGAGGAAAGCGCCGACGATCCGGCGCGGCTTGCCGCGTCCCACGTCTGGATCGTCGATCCGATCGACGGCACGCGGGCCTATATCGCGGGGCTGCCCGACTGGGCCGTATCGGCCGCGCTCGTCGCCGCCGGCCGGCCGGTCGCGGCCTGCCTCTACGCGCCGGTGCACGACCACTTCTTCATGGCGGTCGCAGGCCAGGGCGCGCACCGCAACGGCGCCACGATCGCCACGGCGCCGGGCGCTGGCCTCGCCGACATGCGCATCGGCGGCCCGCGCAAATTTCTCGAACGGTTGCAGGCGGTAGCGCCGCCGTTTCAAACCATGCCGCGCTCGCACTCGCTGGCGCTTCGTCTCGCGCGCGTCGCCGAAGGTTCCTTCGATGCTGCGTTTGCCGGCGGCTCCAGCCACGACTGGGACCTTGCGGCGGCCGACCTTTTGGTGCACGAAGCGGGCGGCGCGGTGACGTCTTTCGGGGGCGCCGCCGTGACCTATAATCGTCCCGTGCCGCGGCACGGGATGCTCGTCGCCGCCGGTCGGGACAGGCACGCGGCGTTGATCGCAATGATCAGGGACGAACGGCTGGCGTCACCTTAGATTTGGCGTCACCTTTAATCGCGGCCTGAGCGCGCGGATCGATCATCATGACGGACACGGCAAGGCAGCTGCTGCATCTGGTGTTTGGCGGCGAACTCTTCATCGTCCATATGTACCGGCTGCTCGATCCGGCAACCGCCGCGCCGAAGCACTGAGACGCGGCATGAATCTTTGGCGGCGCGTCAGCCGGCAGCGTTGGGTAAAAGTCGCGATCGGCGTCACCGCCGCCGAATACATCCGCTTCGTCGACCGGAGCGTGCGGCTCACCATCGAGCCGGCCGACGCCTATGATCGCGTCGAAGCCGACATGCCGGCGATCATCGCGTTCTGGCACGGCCAGCATTTGCTCGCGACCAACGCGCGCAAGCGCGAGCACAAGGTGAAGATGCTGGTTTCCATGCATCGCGACGGCGAGATCAACGCCATCGCCGCCGAGCGGCTCGGTGTTGGCACCATCCGCGGCTCCGGCAATCATGTCGGCGGCTTCGTGCATAAGGGCGGCGTCGCCGCGTTCCAGGCCATGCTCGATGCGCTCAAGGACGGCTATTCGGTGGCGCTGTCGGCCGACGTGCCGAAAGTGTCGCGCGTCGCGGGGCTCGGCATCATCAAGCTCGCGCAAGCCTCGGGCCGACCGATCCATTCCATCGCCATTGCCACCCAGCGCCGCATCGTGCTCGACAACTGGGACCGCTCGACCATCAATCTGCCGTTCGGCCGCGGCGCCGGCGTCGTGCCAGAGCCGGTGCGGGTTCCGCTGGACGCCGACGACGCAGGCCTTGAAGCCGCGCGGCAGCTCCTCGAGGAGCGCCTTAACGCCGCCACACGCCGCGCCTACGAGATTGTCGACCGCGGCTAAGTCGGCCAGGATAGTACCGGGAGAACGCGCGTGCCCGATCGCCTGCCGCTTGCCTTGCGACTTTATCAGTTCGCGTCGTTCGCCGCGGCACCGGTCGCGCCGCATTTGTTGGCGCGGCGGCTGCAACGCGGCAAGGAACATCCGCAGCGCCTTGCCGAGCGCCGCGGCGAAGCGAGCCGGCCGCGGCCCGACGGCCCACTCATCTGGGTCCATGGCGCAAGCGTCGGCGAAATGCTCGCCGTGGTGCCGCTGATCGAGCGCCTGCGCGCGCAGAACTTCGCGATCCTGGTCACCTCGGGCACGGTGACGTCGGCGGCTCTCGCCGAGCACCGCCTGCCACCGGGCACGCTGCATCAATTCATCCCGCTCGACGCGCCGCGCTTTGTCGGCCGCTTTCTCGACCACTGGCGGCCGGATCTCGCGCTGTTCGTGGAATCCGACCTGTGGCCGAACCTGATCGTGGAAAGCGCGCGGCGGCGTGTGCCGATGATCCTGGTCAACGGCCGGCTGTCGGAGCGCTCGTATCAGCGCTGGCGGCGCGTGCCGGCCGTGATCGCGGCGCTGCTCGCACGCTTCGATCTGTGCCTCGCCCAATCGGCCGCCGACGAGCGACGCTATGGCGAGCTCGGCGCGCCGCGCGTCACCATAACCGGCAATCTCAAGCTCGACGTGCCGGCGCCGCCGGTCGACGAAGCGAAACTCCGTCAGCTCAAGCTCGCCATCGGCATCCGCCCGGCGATCGCAGCTGCCTCCACCCATGACGGCGAGGAGGCCGCGGTGGTCGCCGCGCACCGGCGGCTTGCCGCCAAGCATCCGGCGCTCCTCACCATCGTCGCGCCGCGCCATCCGGCGCGCGGCGAAGCCATCGCCGACATGGCCAAGGGTTTGGACCTCGCGGTCGGCTTGCGCTCCCGCGGCGAGGAGCCGAAGCAGAACACCGACATCTATGTTGCCGACACCCTCGGCGAGCTCGGCTTGGTCTATCGCCTGACCGGCATCGTGTTCATGGGCGGCTCGCTCATCCGTCACGGCGGACAAAATCCGATCGAGGCGATCCGCTTCGGCGCCGCCGTGGTGCACGGTCCCCATATCTGGAATTTCGCCGAGATCTATGGCGCGCTCGACGCCGCCGGTGGCGCCAAGCTGGTCGCCGACGAGGACGCGCTGACCGACCAGCTCGACGACTGGCTGCGCAATCCGGCCACCCGCAACGCCGCGGCGGCGGCGGCCGGGAAGACGGTCAGAGAACTCGGTGGTGCCCTTGATCGGACGCTCGCGGCGCTCGATCCTTACCTGATGCAGCTTCGTCTCGAGCAAAAAGCGTCGTGATCGCGGCGCCGGACTTCTGGTGGCGCAAACGCGGCGGCGCGCTGCTCGCGCCGCTCGGCGCCCTCTATGGCGTGGTGGCCCGGATGCGCCTCAAGGCGCCAGGCGCCAACGCCGGTGTGCCGGTGATCTGCCTCGGCAATCCGACCGTCGGCGGCGCCGGCAAAACGCCGGCGGCGCTCGCAGTGGCGCACCTCCTGCTTGCGGCGCGCGAGCGGCCGTTCTTCCTGAGCCGCGGCTATGGCGGGCGGCTTGCTGGCCCGGTGCGCGTCGATCCGGCGTTTCATCATGCGAGCGATGTCGGCGACGAGCCGCTTTTGCTCGCGCGGCTTGCGCCGACCATCGTCGCCCGCGACCGCGTCGCCGGCGCCAAGGCGGCGCGCCTGGCCGGCGCCAGCGTCATCGTCATGGATGACGGCTTTCAGAATCCGTCGCTCGCCAAAAACCTCGCCATCCTGATGATCGACGGCCGGCGCGGCATCGGCAACGGCCGCGTCATTCCGGCCGGGCCGTTGCGGGCACCGCTCGCGGCCCAAATCGCCCGCGCCCAAGCGCTGGTCGTGGTCGGGCCCGCCGACGGCGCGGCCGCAGCCATCGATGCCGCACGGCGTCGCGACGTTGCGGTGTTCCACGGCCGGCTCGAGCCCGACCGCAATAGCCTCGTCGCTCTTTCCGGCCGCAAGGTGCTGGCCTTCGCCGGCATCGGCGATCCGGACAAATTCTTCGCCACCTTGAGCGCGGCTGGCGTCACGGTCGCCGGCCGCGTCGGCTTTGCCGACCACCACCGCTACACCGCGGCCGACGCGCAGGCGCTGATCGCCCGCGCCGATGCCGAAAATCTTCTGCTGATCACCACCGAGAAGGACCACGTCCGGCTCGGCGGCGAGCCGGCGCTCGCAAAGCTCGCCGCACGCGCCGGCATCTTGCCGGTGCGTCTCGTCATCGACGAGCACGATGCGTTTCGGCAGATGGTGCTTAGCGCAGCAAAGAAACGGCCGTAGCCGGCCTACTTGCCGGGGTAACCCGCGGCCTGGCGCAGCGCCACGGCTTCGGGCGTGGCATAGGCCTCCTGCAGATCGACGCTCCAGTAGCGCAACTCCTCGAGCGGAATGGCCACGCCGGTGACCGCGCAGCGCACGAAGGCGCCGGGCCGCACTACGCGGAAATCGCCGTCGAGATATTTGACCTCGGCCTCGCCGGGCATCGGCGGCGGACGATCGGTCCTATTGAGCAAGAGCGCCTCCGCGCGTGGGTTGACTTGAGCTGCCGATTTGCGCCGGCCGCCATGGTTTGCGCAAGATAATGATTCCGCGGGCCGGGCGGAACCCTCCTACATTTGATTGCCGCGTCGCTGCTCCGGCCGGCGCGCCGTGATACGTTAGCCGCGGGAGCGCCGATTTCGGTTTAAAGCAGCCGCATTTGCCCATGGTATTTCGAAGACTTCTTGTCGCGCTTGCCTGCGCCGCCGGTGCGGCCGGCGCTGCGATTGCGGCGGGGGCGCCCGCACCTCCGCAGCGGATCGACATTCCCGCCGACAATGTGACGCTGCACGCCACGCTGTACCGGCCCGAGGGCGACGGCCCGTTCCCGGCGGTAATTGCGTTGCATGATTGCGGCGGCATCATTCATCGTCCGGCGGCCCAAGCGCAGCTCTACGGCGAATGGGCCAAGGTTCTGGTCGCCAAGGGCTATGTCGTGCTGTTCCCGGATTCCTTCGGCTCGCGCGGGCTCGGCCCGCAGTGCCGCGAATCCCATCGCAGGGTGCGAGCCTGGCGCGAGCGCGTCGCCGACGCCAATGCGGCGCGGCGCTGGCTGCAGGCGCAAAGCTTTGTCCGCCCCGACCGCGTCTCGCTGATCGGCTGGGCGAACGGCGGCAGCGCCGCGCTGTGGGCGGTGCGCCCGACCACGGCGCCCCACAATGACGGCGCCGATTTCCGCTCGGCGATCGCGCTCTATCCCGGCTGCCGGCGCCTGCGCGAGACGGCGTGGAGCGCGCGCGTGCCGACCTTGATCCTGGTCGGCGGCGCCGACGACTGGAAGCCGGCCGGGCTGTGCCAGCAGATGGTCGCGGGCGCCCGCGGCCGGAGCGCCCGCGCCGAGATCGTGGTCTATCCCGGCGCCTATCACGGCTTCGACCGTGCCAACGCCCCGATTCGGCTGCGCACGGGCCTGGTCAATACCGCCGACCCGTCCGGCCGGGCACACGGCGGCACCAATCCGGCCGCGCGCAACGACGCGCTCAAGCGCGTGCCGGCGTGGCTGGAGAAATAGGCTCCGCTACAGCGTCCGCAACACGCCGCGCTTGAGCTGACGGATTTCCGCCTCGTCGCGCTTATAGAACATCCATTGCTTGATGCGTTTGGCGCGCACGAGCCGCGCCTGCGCCAGAATCTTCAAATGCTCGCTCACGGTCGGCTGGCTGACGCCGAGCTTCTTGGCGATCAGGAGGCCGCACACCCCGTCCTTGACCAGATCGCCGTCGACCTGTGGCGGAAAATGCGCCTTCGGGTCCTTGAGCCACTCCAGGATCAGCAGGCGCCGGCCGTTCGCCAGCGCGCGCATGGTCTGTTCAATAGGCATATTGCTAATTAGCTATTTGACGAATTATAATCAAGCGGAAGAAACGAAGACGAAGCCGCGTCCGGGCGCCCGTGACGCAGCGCAAAAAATGGAAACGTCATTGGACACGATCAGCCGCGAGCGCATCGAAGCCGCCGAGCGCCTGATCCGCCCGCATATCCGGCGCACGCCGGTGGTCGAGATCGAAGGCCGCGATTTCGGTCTCGATACCGGGCCGCTGACCTTGAAGCTCGAGCTGCTGCAACATTCCGGCTCGTTCAAGGCGCGCGGCGCGTTCGCCAATCTCAAGCTGCGCGAGATGCCGAAGGCCGGCGTGGTCGCGGCGTCGGGCGGCAATCACGGCGTCGCCGTCGCCTATGCGGCCATGACGCTCAAGGTGTCGGCCAAGATTTTCGTGCCGAGCATTGCATCGCCGTCGAAGATCGAGCGCATCCGCGGTTACGGCGCCGATCTCGTGGTCGGCGGCGAGCGCTACGCCGATGCGCTCGCGGCGAGCGAGCAGTGGATCGCGCAATCGGGCGCGCTTGCGATCCACGCCTTCGACAGCATCGAGACCATGCTCGGCCCGGGCACACTCGGCCGCGAGCTGCAGGCGCAAGCGCCCGCGCTGGACACGCTTCTGGTCGCGGTCGGCGGCGGCGGCCAGATCGGCGGCATTGCCGCCTGGTATGCGGGCTCAATCAAGATCGTCGGCGTCGAGCCGGAAGCGTCCCCCACCCTTTTCAAGGCGCTCGAAGCTGGCCGTCCGGTCGATGCGCCGGACGGCGGCCTCGCCGCGGATTCGCTGGCGCCGCGCCGCGTCGGCGAGCGCACGTTCCCGATCGCGCAGCGCTATCTCAGCGGCGTTACGCTGGTGAGCGATGATGCCATCCGTGACGCGCAGCAAGCGCTATGGCGCGTGGCGCGGATCGTCGTCGAGCCGGGCGGCGCCGCGGCCTTTGCCGCGCTCCACAGTCGTCGCTACCGGCCGCAGCCAGACGAGCGCGTCGGCGTCGTCATCTGCGGCGCCAACACCACCGCGGTCGATTTTTCCGCGCACTAGGAGCGCCGCGACGGCAATAGGCACGGCCCGGCCTTTCGCGCTAGTCTCCGCGACGGGAGAAAGCGCACCATGGCCCAGGAAAATTCCGAACGTTTCGATTACATCGTCGTCGGCGCCGGCTCCGCCGGCTGCGTGCTGGCCAACCGGCTGACGGCCTCCGGCCGCCAACGCGTGCTGCTGCTGGAGGCCGGCGGCCACGACCGGCATTTCTGGATTCACGTGCCGCTCGGCTTCGCGAAACTGTTCAACAACGCCACCGTGAATTGGCTCTACAGGTCCGAGCCGGAGCCCGAGCTCAACAACCGCCAGATCATTCAGCCGCGCGGCAAGGTTTTGGGCGGCTCGAGCTCGATCAACGGGCTTCTTTATATCCGCGGCCAGCACGAGGACTACGACCACTGGCGGCAACTCGGCAATACCGGCTGGGCCTTTCAGGATGTGCTGCCCTATTTCCGGCGCTCCGAGGATCAGGAACGCGGCGCCGACGAACTGCATGGCGTCGGCGGGCCGCTGTCGGTGTCCGACGTCTGCGAGCCGCATCCGTTGTGCGAAGCCTTCCTCAGCGCCGCCGAGCAGAGCGGCATCCCGCGCAACGACGATTTCAACGGCGCAAAGCAGGAAGGCGCCGGCTATTTCCAGCTCACGGCCAAGAACGGCCGGCGCTGGTCGACCGCGGCTGGCTATCTGAAGCAGGCGCGGCGCCGGCCCAACCTGAAGGTCGAGCTCAACGCGCTGGCAACGCGCATCCTGTTCGAGGGCCGCAAAGCGGTCGGCATCGAATATGGCCAAGGCGATGTGACGCGCACCGCTTACGCCGACGGCGAGGTCATTCTCGCGGGCGGCGCGTTCAATTCGCCACAGCTCCTGCAGCTTTCCGGCGTCGGCCCGGCCGAGCTTCTGCAAAAGCATGGCATCGCCGTGCTCGCCGACGCACCGGGTGTCGGCGCCGACCTGCAGGATCATTTGCAAGTGCGCATGCAGTTCCGCTGCACCGAGCCGATCACCGCCAACGATGTCATCAACGACTGGCGCCACCGCTACTCGGCCGGCATCCGGTACATGCTGACCCGCAAGGGCTTGCTCAGCATCGGCGCCGGCTACGCGGGCGCGTTCTTTCGCACGCGGCCCGATCTCGCAACGCCCGACGTGCAGATCCACTTCCTCATATTCTCCACGGAAACCGCCGGCGCCACGGTGCATCCGTTCTCGGGCTTCATGGCCTCGATCTGCCAGTTGCGGCCTGAGAGCCGCGGCACCGTGCGCATCAAGTCGAGTAATCCGAGCGAGCCGCCGGCGATCCAGCCGCGCTATCTGACCAGCCGCACCGATTGCGACACGGTGATCGCCGGCCTCAACGTGCTGCGCACCGTGATGAGCCAGCCGGTGATGCGCAAGCTCATCGCCGAGGAGCGGATGCCCGGCCCGAAGGTCGTCAGCGACGCCGATCTTTTGGCCTATGCGCGCTCAACCGGCACTACGGTCTATCATCCGACCTCGACCTGCCGCATGGGGCCCGACGGCATGGCCGTGGTCGACGAACGGCTCAAGGTGCGCGGCTTCGAGCGGCTGCGCGTGGTCGATGCCTCGATCATGCCGACCCTCGTTTCCGGCAACACCAACGCCGCCGCGGTCATGATCGGCGAAAAGGGCTCCGACATGATCTTGCAGGACGCCGGCGCGGCGGCGCCGCTGGCGCTGTCGGCGTGAGGGAGACGTGGCCATGACGATTGCGCGGCATCTCATTCTCGACAGCAGCAATTTCAAGCCCATCATCAGCAGTGCCGTCGTGCACGGCGATATCGTCTATCTCTGCGGCGTCACCGCGGACCCCATTGGCGACATCACGGCGCAGACAAGACAAGTTCTCCAGCGCATCGACGACCTGCTGGCGCGCGCCGGTACCGACAAGTCCAAGCTCCTGAGCGCTCAGGTTTGGCTCGCCGACATGCGCCACTTCCGTCAGCACAATCTGGCCTGGAACGAGTGGGTCGATCCGCAAAATCCGCCAGCCCGGGCTTGCGTGCAGGCGGAGCTGTTCGCGCCGGGCCTTCTGGTCGAGATCATGGGGACGGCGGCGAAATAGCGCTGCCTGGTGCCGCCGCAATCTTGCAGGATTTCGGTGCAGCCGCGCCGTTGGCGCTGTCAACCTAGCGCACCGCCCGTTTCAGTGCGCGCCGCGCTCCTGTTTGAGCCGCGCGATCGCCGCGCGGATGGGCCCGAACGGGCCATACTTATGCTGCCGTCCGCTGAACTTGTCGGCATAAGGCCCGTAGGGCGCATCGACCGGCTTGCGCAACAGATCGGGAAAATCTTGCGCGAAGGCGGCGCGCTGCGGCCGCGGCTGCGACAGCACATAGGCCGCGACGTCCCAGGCGTCCTCGACGCTCAGCGTCGGGTCCATATAGTCGGTGCCGTGCGGCATGTTGAAGTGGATGAAATTGGCAAAGGTGATGAGCCGCGCCATGCCGGCGCCATCATTGAACGAATCGCTGCCCCACAATGGCGGCATGACGTAACCGAGGTCGGTGCCGGCGGGGCCGCGGCGGATGCCGGAGCCGTCGGTGTTGTGGCAGGCGGCGCAGACGCGCGCGTAGATCGGCTGGCCGCGCATCGGATCGGCGGCGCGCTTGAGCTCCGGCATGTTGCCGGCGCCGTGACCCGGCAATTGCCGGGCGCCTGACACGCCGGTCGAGAGGAACTTCACGTAAGCGACCAGGGCCAGCATCTGCGGCGCATCGACCGGCAGCGGCCGGCCGTTCATGCTACGCACCATGCAGGAGTTGATGCGATCCTCGATGCTGATCTCGCCGCCCGAGCGCGCGCTGTATTGCGGGAAATCGTCGTAGAGGCCGAACAGCGGCAGCCCGAACTTCTTGGTGCCCGCCTCGAGGTGGCAGTTGCCGCAGGCGAGATTATTGCCGGCATAGCGATTGGTGGCGGCGGGCACGTTCGGTCCGACATAAGCATAGGTGGCGGTGACGAGGTCGCGGCCTTCGCGCACCTGCAGGCCATGGGCGTCGCGCGGCAACGCGCCGATTTCGGGAACGCTCCAGAGTGGCGCGCCTTGCGGAAAGGTCGGTGAAGGAGAAAGCGCGGCGACGATCAACGCTCCGAGCAGCGGCAGAATTGTCCCCGGCAGAGGCGGTCGCATGGCACCTCAGCCCGCTGGATCGGCTGCTCGCAGCCGCGCGGTCGCCGCGGCATCGATCGCGCCGTTCGCATCGATGACGACGCCGTAATCGCGGCGCGCGTCTTCCGCGGTGATGAGACCATCGAGCACGTCTTCGCGCACCGCTCGCGGATCGCGCGCCTTCGGATCGCCGAAGCCGCCGCCGCCCGGCAGATTGAGCTGGATGGCGTCGCGTGGCGGCACAGTCTGCCGGCCCTTCGGCCGGATCGGCCGGCCCGAGCGCAGCGCCACGGTGCCGGCGCCACCGGCCTTGCCGCCGTGGCGGCCGCGCGCCGGATTCTTCACCCGCTCGAAATTGCACAGCAGCGCAACGGAAGTAGCGCCGGCGCCGCCGATCTCGATCGCCTGGCCGAGGCCGCCGCGGAATTTTCCAGCGCCGCCCGAACCGTCGCGAAACTCGCGGCGATGAAACACCACCGGCGCGATGCTCTCGGTCGCTTCGACCGGAATGGTGCGAACGCCGGACGGAAACGCCGTCGCGCTCAAGCCATCCTTCTCCGGCCGCGCGCCGGAACCGCCGCAATGAAAGATCACGGTGGAGAATTCCGGCAAGGTGTTGGCATCTGTGCCGTCGGCGACTTCGTCGACCAGGGAGCCGCCGCCGAAGATTTGCGGGTTCCACAAGGCCGACGCGCCTTCCGCCGGAACGCCGCCGGCGACGACGTTCTGCAGGCAGCCGAACACCACGTCGGGCAGCATTTGGCCGACGGTGTGTCGCGCCGCCACCGGCCACGGCCGCTTGACGTTGAGCAGCGAGCCTTCCGGCGCGCTTACCGTGATCGGCGCGAGCGAGCCGGCATTGTTCGGCACCTCGGGCGCGACCAGGCATTTGACGCCGAAGGCGGTGTAGGCGAGGCAGTAATTGTAGACGACGTTGATGCCATAGGCCGACGCTGACGACGTGCCGGCGAAGTCGACATGGATGCCGTCGTCGTTCACGGTCAGCGCCGCATCGAGCGTGAGCGGCTTCTCGTAGCCGTCGATGGTCATGGCGTTGCGATAGGTGCCCTTGGGCAGCGCACGGATGCGCGCCAAGGTCGCTTCGCGCGAGGCTTCGAGAATGTGGTCGCCGAGCCGGTCGAGATTGGCGATGCCGAACTCTTCCATCATCTCAATGAGGCGCCGGCCGCCTTCGTCGTTGCAGGCGGCGCAGGCATAGATGTCGCCCTCGACCTGCAGCGGCTCGCGCACATTGGCGCGCACGAGGCGGAGCAAATCCTCGTTCATGCGGCCCTCGCGGGCGAGCGGCATGATCGGGATCGCAACGCCCTCCTCGAACACCTGCCGGCCGTCCGGTCCCATGCCGAGGCCGCCGATATCGACCACATGAATGGTGTTGGCGAACAGCGCCACCGCCTGCCCGCGATAGAAGGTCGGCGTCACCACGGTGATGTCGTGCAGGTGGCCCGAGGTCAGCCACGGATCGTTGGTGATGTAGTGATCGCCCTCCTTCATGGTGTCGACCGGATAGACGTCGAGAAAATATTTGACGCCGTTCGCCATGGAATTGACGTGGCCGGGCGTGCCGGTGACGGCCTGCGCCAGCATGCGGCCCTGGCGGTCGAATACACCAGCCGACAGATCGCCAGCCTCGCGCACCGATGTAGAGAACGCCGTGCGGATCATGGTCTGCGCCTGCTCCTCCACCACCGCGATCAATCGGTTCCACATGATCTGGGAATGGATTTGGTGCAGTGCGGCGTTGGGGCGGGCGGGCATGGTTCAGGTCTCGCGGCGGATCAGTTCAATATACCCGAAGCGATCGATTGCGGCATCGAACGACGGGCTGACGACGGTCGAGGTATCGTCCTCGGCGATCACGACGGGCCCGCGCATCTGCGCGCCAGGCGCCAGGTCCGACCGCCAGTAGATCGGCACGTCCAAGAACTCACCGCTTCCCGGATCGAAGACCTGGCGCTGCGCGCGCGGCTTCGGGGTCGTCGATTTGGCATCCGCCGCATTCGCCAGCGTGCCTTCGGCCGGCGCACTGACGGAAACCACCCAGCTCAAAATCTCGATCTCGACGCCGGGAATGTGCCGGCTGTAGAGCCGACTGTAAGCGTTCTCGAACAGCTTGCGGATGGCCGGGCGGTCGGCCGCTGTGAAATCGCGCACCGGCAGTTCGACCGTGATCTCGTGGCCCTGACCGCGGTAGCGCATCAGCGCCGAACGCCGCTCGGCGAGCTTTGCGTCCGGCGCGCCACGGCGCACGATCGCTTCGGCCTCGGCGCGCATGGCGGCGACGAGCGTGTTGGCCGCGGCCGGATCGAAGCTCTCGAGCCGCATCAGCCGGCTGCGCACGACCTCGTAGGCGACCGGCGCGCGCAACAGCCCGACCGCGGAGCCGACGCCGGCATTGGCAGGGATCAGCACGCGGCTGATGCCGAGCTTCTCGGCGATGCGCGCGGCATGCAGGGGCGCGGCGCCACCGAACGCGATCAGGGTGCGGGGGCGCAAATCCTTGCCGCTCTCGATACCGTGGACGCGCGCGGCATTGGCCATGTTCTCGTCGACCACCTCGCTGATGCCGAGCGCCGCGTGCGCGCCATTCAGGCCGAGCTTGTCGCCGATATGCGCGGCGATGGCGCGGGATGCGCCCGCGCCGTCGAGCGCCATCTTGCCGCCGGAAAATGTCGCCGGGTCGATGCGGCCAAGCGCCAAATCCGCGTCGGTCACGGTCGGCGCGGCGCCGCCACGGCCATAGCACACCGGCCCGGGCTCGGAGCCGGCGCTTTGCGGGCCGACCGCGATGCGGCCGAGCCCATCGACGCTCGCGATCGAGCCGCCGCCGGCGCCGATCTCGACCATTTCGATCACCGGGATGCGAAGCGGCAGGCCCGAGCCCTTGGCGAAGCGGTAGATGCGCGCCACTTCGAACAGCCGCGCGGTTTGCGGCTGCGCACGATCGATGAAGCAGATTTTCGCCGTGGTGCCGCCCATATCGAAGGACACGACCTGATCGAGACCGTGCTGGCGCGCGATGCAAGCGGCGAAGATCGCGCCACCGGCAGGTCCGGATTCGACGAGCCGCACCGGGAAGCGAATCGCGGTGTCGGTGGTGGTGATGCCACCGCCCGAGGTCATCAGCAGCATCGGGCAGCGAAAGCCTGAGCGCGTCAGCTCGCGCTCGAGCTTTTGCACATAACTGCCGATCAGCGGCTGCAGATAGGCGTTGGCGCAAGCCGTGGAGAAGCGCTCGTATTCGCGCATTTCCGGCGATACGTCGGATGAAAGCGTCACCGAGACCTGCGGCAGCCGCTTGGCCACGGCGGCGCCGACGCGGCGCTCGTGCTCCCGATTGGTGAAGCTGTGCAGGAAGCCGACCGCCACCGCCTCGATCTCCTGGGCGGCGAGCGTGTCGAGGGCGGCGTCGATGCTCGCGGTGTCGAGCGGGATCAGGACATTGCCCTGCGCGTCGACGCGCTCGCGGATCGGCAGGCGCAGCCGGCGCGGAACGAGCGGCGGCGGCAGATCGATATTGACGTCGTATTGCTCGAAACGGTTCTCGTGGCGGATCTCGACGACGTCGCGAAAGCCCTCGGTCGTGAGCAGCGCGGTTTTGGCGCCCTTGCGCTCGATCAGTGCGTTAGTGGCGAGCGTCGTGCCATGAATGATCAGCCGCACGTCGCCCGGAGAAATCCCGGCCTCGGCGATCACCGACCGCAGGATCGCGAGCACGCCCTCCTCGGGTGCGCGCGACGTGGTCAAGCCTTTGGCGGTGAAGCGCCGCGTACCGACCTCCAGCGCCACGTCGGTGAAGGTGCCGCCGATATCGACGCCAAGCCGAATGTCGGTCATTTTAGCGGAGCATGATCTTTCTCGGAAAACCGGTGACCACTTTTCCGGATCATGCTCGTTAGCGGAACATGATCTTTTTCGGAAAACCGGTGACCACTTTTTCGGATCATGCTCGTTAGCGGAGCATGATCTTTTTCGGAAAGCCGGTACCCACTTTTCCGGATCATGCTCACTTTACGCCGCGAGATTGCCGAAGCGGGCGAGGTTCTCTTTCTGCTTGTCGTTGCGCGGCGGCAGCTTGAAGAGTCGCGCCGCGGTGCCGCCGAGGATATTGTGCCTGGCCTTCTCGCTTAGGAACGGCAAATCCCACACCGTCGACGGCAGGTCGAAGTCCCAGTGCGGATAGTCGGAGGCGTACATCAACTGGTTCTCGGCGTCGATCATGCGGAACGTGCATTCCAGCGCCACCATGTCGACCCGCTCCATGGGCTGCGACGCGTAATACATGTCGCGCATGTAATCCGACGGCTTCTTTTTCAGGAGCGGATATTCCGAGGCGCGCAGCATGAACTCGTGGTCGAGCCGCTGCATCAGGAACGGCACCCAGGCGAGCCCGCCCTCGATCCAGATCACCGGCAGCTTCGGGAAGCGCTCGCCGAGCCCATTGGTGACCCAGTTGGTCACGTGGATGATGTTGAACAGCGGGAAGCCGAGTGCATGCACCGAGGCGAAGCGGTTGAGGCCCTTGAACACCGGCTCGCCGATATTGATGGCGGAATGAAACGCCAGCGACAGGCCGCGCTCCTCGATGGCGCGGAACACCTTCATGTTGGAGTTGTGATGGATCGGCAACGTGCGTGCCGAGGTGACGAGGAAGCCGGTGACGTTTTTGCAGTCGCCGAATTTTTCGACCTGTCGCAGCGCTTCGTCGGGCTCGGAAATCGGCAGCGACAGCATGGAATAGAGCCGGCCGTCGCCTTCGGGCAGCACGACCTCGGTGAGCCAGCGATTATAGGAGAAGCACAGCTCGATCTCCATCTCGACCGACGGATGTAGGCCGACCGAAAGCAGCAGCGTCGGGAACAGGCAGGAATAATCGACGCTCATGGCGTCCATCCAACGCCGGCCGAGCTCGACGTCGCGGATTTTTCCGGCCGCGGTCTTTTCCGACGAGCGCAGCGGATAGCGGGTGATACGGCCGCCCATGTCCTGGAAGCTGACCTGGCTCGGGGTCAGCGCCTGGCGGCCTTTGGCGCGGCCGGCGAGCACCAGGTGGCGCAGCACGTCGTTTTCGATGTAAGGGAGAAATTGATCGAAGCACTCGTTCTCATAGTGATGCGAATCGACGTCGGCGATCAGCATATCGTCGAGATTGCGCTCGTGGGCCTGCTTGCGGGCATGGGCCAGCAGCCGGCTGGTGTTGAGCTCCTCGATGGGAACGCGGCGGCCGCGATCGGCAAGTAGGTCCATGGTTGAACTCCCGACGGAATGGGCGTGGTGACGGAAGGCTCAGCGCAAACGAAAAGCACCGCGCCGAGGGTATCGGCGCGGCGCCAGATTGACGCGTTTTTCCCAAAAAAGCCACAGCGTGGCTTAAGCGGAATCCGTGTGCTAGCTCCGCGTCAGGAGCGCGGCATCGTCACCACGCGCAGTGCCGGTGGCCGTAGCGGCCGATCCAGCAGTGGCGATGATGCCAGTACACCTTGGTCAGGTTGCCGGAATGGGAGGCCGTCACGCCCGCCGCGAGCGGCGAGATCGGAGCAGCCTGGGATGTCCCAGACGCGGCCGCGACGATCAACCCGGCAACGGCAAGCGCAAACATGGTCCGAAGCATTTTAGTTCTCCTTGGACTTTTCATTCGTGTCGCCGGGCAAACAACACGCCAACACCGTGGCGGTTCCGGGACGCCGCGATGAACGGAAAGTCAGAAACGGCGAATTCAGCTGAGACCAAATAACGCAAGCGCATTGGTCCGTCCGATCTTGATGCGGTCCGGCTCGGCGATCTCGCATGTGTCGAACCAGGCGCAGCCCTGCACGTGATCTTCGAACGGATAGTCGACCGCAAACAGCACGCGGTCGGCGCCGACGGTGAGGATGGCGTTGATCAGCGACGGCGTGCAGAAGTGGCCGCTCGTCGAGATATGAAAGTTGTTGCGGAAATATTCGCCCATAGGGCGCTTGGCCGGCCGGTTCGGCACCTTGCCGAGGCGATGATCGAGCCGCCACAGATCGTAGGGAATGCGCTCGCCGAGATGGCCGAGCACGATCTGCAGCTTGGGACATTCGTCGAACAGGCCGCAGCCCATGAGACGGAGCGCATGGAGCGCGGTCTCGTCGGCGAAGCCCCATGGCGAGCCGACGAGCCACGGGTGGCCATCGTAAGCTTGCCGACGGCTCGGCAATTGATCGCGCGGGTGCAGGTAGAACGGCACGCCGAGCCGCTCGATTTCGGCCCAGAACGGCCGGTATTGCGGCAGGTCGTAATAGACCGCGGTGTCGGGCGAACCGACCTGGGAGAAGCCGTTGACGAGCGCGCCCTTGAATTTCAAGTCGCGCACGCAACGTTGCAGCTCGGCCGCAGCGGCGTCGGGGTCCTGCATCGGCAGCGCGGCAAGGCCGGCGAAGCGATCGGGCCGCTTGGCGACCGCGGCCGCCAGCGCGTCGTTGGCGCGCTTCGCCAGCGTAGTCGCCTCTCTCGGATCGGGCACGCCCTGCACGGCGTTCGAGTTGAGCGAGATGACTTCGATCTCGATGCCGGTCCTGTCCATCTCGGCAAGGCGCGCGTCATGGACGTCGAGCAGCTTGGATGACAGGCCTTCCCAATAAGCGCCCGGATAGCGGGACTCGCTGCCCTTCGTCTCCGGGATGCGGAAATGCTCCTCGACCGCGACCTTGCCCTGCATAGCTTCCCTGCCCCAACGATCTCTTCAGCGGGCGTAAGCCTGCGATAAGATGGTGGCAAAGTCACGGGCCGAGAGGATTGCTGCCCATGGTCACGAACGCGGCCGTTTCCCTTGCGCGCGACGGCAGTCGCAACTTCGACGCCTATCTGGCGCGACCCGCGCAGAACAAGGCGCCGAGCGTCATGATCTTCACCGAGATGTTCGGCACCGGGCAGCACCATCGCGAGATGGCCGACGATTTTGCGCGGCGCGGCTTTGTTGCGCTGATCCCAAACCTCTACTGGCGCTCGCCCTTTCCGGGCGAGCTTGCCTTCCAGGGGCCCGACCGCGACGCCGCCTGGGCGCGGCTCGCCGCCTTCGACGTCGACGCCGGCGGCCGCGATATCGGCACGGCGGTCAACTGGCTGCGCGCGCAGCCGTTCTCAAATGGAAAAGTCTTTGCGCTCGGCTTCTGCGCCGGCGGCCGTATGGCGTTCGTCGCGGCGGCGCGCGCAAACGTCGATGCCGCCGTGTCGTTCTACGGCATGGGCATCGCCAAGCACGAGGCGGAATTCCGCCGGGTGGCGTGCCCGGTGCACCTGCATTACGGCTTGCACGATCCGCACATTCCGCGGCCGGAGATCGATGCGGTGATGGCCGCGGCCGAGTGCCGGCCAAACATTGAGGTCTTCCTCTACCCCGAAGCCGGGCATTCCTTCTTCAATCCGATCCGGCCCGGCTATCACGCCGCGTCTGCCAAAGTTGCTGGCGAACGGCTCGAAGCGCTGATCGAACGGACGTTTGCAGCGGCGCCGGCTTAAAAGCCCTCAGAACAGACTGCCCTGCCCTTCGCCGCCGTCGGGCCGGCGGCGCCGCCGCCGCAAGATCGGTACGGGCTGCGCCAGCGGCGTCACGTGCGCGTCGCCCGCGACCGCACCGACGCGGCCGTCGGAAAACTCGATCTCGAGCCGCATGCCCGTCGTGACCGCCGCCGCCGCGCGCAACGGCTCACCGGCACCGTCGCGCACCAGCGCAAACCCCCGCGCCAGCACGCCTCGATAGGAAAACGCGGCGAGCAATTGCCCGGCCCGCTCGACTTGGGCGAAGCGCCGGTCGAGCACCACCTCGATGGCGCGCTCGGCGCGATGGACGAAGGCGACGATGCGCTCGCGTTCGCGCGCGATCCGCGTGCGCGAGGCTTCGATATTGGCGGCCATACTCGCGCGCAGACGCTGCGCGATACCGCCATAGCGCTCGCGCCGGCGCTCGACCGCGATGTGCAACAAGCGCGGGTTCAGGCGGCCTGAGATGCGCGAGAAATCGACGCGGTGGATCTGCGCATTGGCACGCAAGGCGCGCGTCAGCGCCGCCGCGGCATGGTCGAGCCGCTGCTGCGGTACCGCGAGAACCTCTTCGGCGCTGGGCAGCGCGCGCGCCGCCGCGCGCAGCTCGGTGCGCCGCGCTTCCTGATTGCGCCGCCAGCAGGCGAGCGCGCGGCGGGCGAGCGAATCGACGTTGAGGAGGAGATCGGCGCGCACCGGCACCGCCATCTCGGCCGCCGCCGTCGGCGTTGGCGCGCGGCGATCGGCGGCAAAGTCGATCAAGGTCACGTCGGTCTCGTGGCCGACGGCTGAGATGAGCGGGATCATGCTCGCGGCCGCCGCCCGTACCACGATCTCCTCGTTGAACGACCACAAATCCTCGAGCGAGCCGCCGCCGCGCGCGACAATGATAAGATCCGGCCGCGGCAGACCCCCACCCAACCCTCCCCCGCGTGCGGGAGAGGGTTGGGAGGGGGGCAGCGCGTTGAAGCCTTCGATGGCGGCGGCGACTTCGGCGGCGGAGCCTTCGCCCTGCACCTTCACGGGCCACAGCAGCACGCGGCGCGGGAAGCGGTCGGCGAGCCGATGCAGGATGTCGCGGATCACGGCCCCGGTCGGCGACGTGATCACGCCGATCACGCTCG